>JAAUYB010219015.1_pt1 | contig 48304 bp, 41 predicted proteins | sample 7278071 | NCBI WGS metagenome assembly JAAUYB01 (sample SAMN14350121, study PRJNA611818) | marine sediment metagenome | isolation source: surface marine sediment (1.8m) | place: French Polynesia: Moorea | collected 2018-08
CTCATTCTTTGCGCACCGAAAGTTCAGGGTCAAAGAATCAGTTTTCATTCTTTGCTCCCGAAAAGTCCGGGTCGAGGAACCACAACTGATTTCTTTCACATTACTTTTCGGTGTGCAAAGAAATAGTTCTCATTCTTTGCTCCTGACTTTTCCGGGTCGAGGAATGAGGACTGATTGTTTGCGTCCAACTTTTCCGGGTCGAGGAATGAGAACTGATTCTTTGATCCTCGATTTATCGACACAACCAATCACAACTGGATTTAATAACTTCGACCTCACCGCCGTTTATGCAAACCAAGATGTCAACTAATTTTTCTATGCACTGACCTTGAGCTCGTTTTTCTCAAGCTTGGGAAGGTCGGGTGGACATTTGGGATCGTTATTAAAGGGGCGCTTCCATTTCCTGGCGACCGGTTCGGGGGTTGACGCGGGTTTTGCGGAAGCCCATTTTTTCGTAGATGCTGTAGAGCTTTTGACGGTCCAGGCCTTCGCCCGGGTTGGGGTTTGCCTCAAGCCACAGATAGATGCCGCCCAGTTGACGGGCCTTTCGGGCGGCCAGCGCCATGAGTCGGGCCGATAGTTGTTTGCCGCGATGGGGCGCTTCCACGTAGAGGTCGTAGATTTCCATGCGGCCGCCGGGCCCTGTTTTCAGAGTGACGCCGCCGGCGCGACCGCCGCCCGGCGCGGTCAGGCCGAAGCGCCGGCATTGCCCGGTCTGCTGCGCGGGGGTGGGACGGTAGCCGGCGGCGCGACCCGGTCCCCGGCTAAAGCGGGTGAAACGCGGGCGGCCGGGGGCGGCGTGGGCGGTCATGGCGGGTAGGGTCATCATTCACCTTTTACTTAGCCATTTCTCTATGTATTTCTGACTTTCCAAGTACACCGGGCTGGTCCCCTTGCCGCTTGGCTGATCATTGGTTTCCGGAGATGTGTAATTCGGGTCCAAGGGAGCGCAGTTGATATTTCCTTTGTTAAGGCGGCTCATGGTATCGAGGAATGCTTCTATTTTTTCTCGTGTAAAGGCGTTGAAGAAACTTATAGAAACAGTATTTACCTTTTTGGAGAGGACCTCAATTGCTCCGGTACAAACCCTGTTACATGGGGACGCCGCCGTGAGGAATTCGATTTTTTGGCCCTCGACCGGGGAGTAGTCGTTGGAGGCCAGCCAGTCAACCATTCTTTCCTCACTGTCCATACTTTGGCCCTGTTTATGCCGCACAATCGTCACATCTTTAATAAACGGGACCTTGTATAAAGCGAACAGGCTTTCGTACTTCACGCCCTTCTCTGTTTTACAATAACCTTTTCCGGAGTCAGTGATAAAATACTTCTTACCCACCCTCAAAATGCAAAAGAGACTTTTATAACTTTCCCACCTCAAGATATTACCCAGCAATGCGATATCGGGAATCCTTTCATAATGGTAATCAGTCCAGGCGGCTTCGCCACCCTCGACGGGCTCCTTGTAATCCCACCTGACGGTTTTTTGGAGTTCGTCGGCCTGCCCACCGAGCGGGTTTTCGATTAGGGTTACCTCTTCCCCCGGCGCCTCGGTTTTGGTTTGAATCGGGTCGGCATCACGGGGCGCATGGCTGCCGTGTCCGCAATCGCCGTGGTCGGCAATTTCCCGGGAAAACGGTTTGCCCAGCACATGCCTGGCGGCTTCCTCGCCCAGACGGTCGGCCTCGGCTTCCAACGAGTCATCGTTGACCACCGCCACACCTCGCCCATAGGGATTGGCCACACGGCCCTGGCTTTGCTGCACCACGTGGGCCAGTTCGTGACCCAGCAGTTTGATGCCGTCCTCGCTGTCCGGGTTGTATTGACCCGGGGCCAGGTAGATGTGGTTGCCGTGGGTAAAAGCCAGGGCGCCGATAGCGCGGGCTTCCGGGCCGATGTGCAGGCGGACGTTGGAAAAGTCGTGATTGAAAAAAGCTTCCATCTTGACCCGCAGACTTTCGGGTAGGGGAAGACCGCGACGGCTTTTCGCCATGCTGTAACGCGTGTAACGCGGACGGCCCGTGCTGTGCCGGGCGCTGAGGTGGGGTAGCGTCATGGGGGATACTCCTCTTAAAAAAATCGATCAGGGATGAGCCAGGGTTTCACCCGAGGTGGGGTGTTGCCATCCAGTGAGTGGTATCGAACCGGCTTTGCCGAACGTCGCTCCGATACTTGCCAGGTATGCCATACACAGGGGGCAGCAGCCGATTGAAGCGCCGTAGGTATAATTCCCGGCTTCAGGTCCCATGTAACGGGCGAGACCCATCTCGGCGTGGAGGCATACTCCCGAGCATGAAACGACTTCCATGGAGAAGGCGCCGGTTCCGGGTAATGGGTTTCGACTTATGAACTGTTTGGCGGCCATCATCATCGCGCGATTGGTTTCCGCGGAACTGCCCTGGTAGTTTTGCTTGGCAATTAGAAGATGAGAACCGTCATTTCGGATCGCCACGCCGTAAGTCGTTTGGGAATCATCCCGCAATTGGAACTTGATCCAACCCGCGAGTCGGTCAGCGTAAGATTCCTCATCATGTCCGGCGCCCGCTTCCTGTCCTGCTTCGACCAGGCGATTCCATTCTTCGTTGTTGCGTTGTGTTTCTGAGGGCAATGCGGGCAGCAACACGCCGACGCCGTTCCCTCGATCGGCATAATAGGCTTGTAGTACCGTTTTTCTATAGCGTGGCCTAAAATCGGTGCTTCTCGAATACATGGTTTCTCCCAATGACCTCCGAGTGAAGGAACCCGGAAAAACCAGGTTTTCCGGGTTCCGGGTGTGAATTATTCACATTCGAACCAATAGTCGCAGACCCATTCTTGGTCCTTGCCATAGGGCTGGGAGAAAGAGGGGTTGCCATGTTCCTTGACTTTTTTGGATCCGCATTGTTTAGCTGCTTTTATTTTGGCCTCTTCAAGGGCCTTGCCTTTGTCCATGTTTTCAGTTCTGACTTGTGACGGCATGGTATCCTCCTTAGCGTCATTTTCCAGATGTGTGCGAAGCATCGGGCGCAATGTGGGAGCCTTCTGCTTCCAGTGTGGTTCGGGGCCGGAAATCAGCCCGGTAATTCAACAAAAATGAACATGCCGGCGGCATCGCCGGTGAGGTCGGATTTGGCCGGTCGGACGGTAAGGGTTTCGCCCTTTTCCAGATCGATGTCCCCGACGGATTTACCGGATTTAAGAATGGTGCCGCCCCTGCCGTTGACCAGCCAGCGCAGGTCGTAGTCGCATGGTCCGGCCTCGATCTTGGCGTTGCACAGGAAGGGCGCGGCTTCCGTGATTTCGGTTTTGTCCGGGGTAGAGAGTTCCCAAGGCTTTTCTACGGTTCTTGTTTCGCTCATAGGTGACTCCTTGCGGATGGTTTTCTAAGGCCGGGCATCGACGGTCTATGAAGATCCACGTTCGATGCCGAAGGAAATGTTCGGTTCGGGAGAGCGGTTCGTCGCTTCGCTTTTAAGTTTGTGGTTTCTTGAAACTGATACCCAAGGCCGATTCCACCCTGGAAATCGGCCTGGCGTAGGTATATTGATCATCCCCTTTGAACAACAGACCGACGGCCTTGTCAGTTTCCGAATCGATAAAAACCGCTCCTGAGTCGCCTTGTTCCGCGACTTTTGCCCGACCGATTTTTTCGATGATGATAACGGGGGTGCTGTTATCTACCTGTTTGATCTTGCCGGAAGTTTGTCCGGTTACCTTTCCTACCTTGTAGACATTCTTTCCCTGAACCGGCGTGGTCGTTCTGGTAACCGGCTGGTAGTTGATGTCGGGATCGAATTTGACACCTTTCAATAATTGACAAACCGCGGCATCCAAAGTTTTGTCGTATCGGGTCACAAAGGCCACGATTTTGGCGCTTTTGAGACCGCCGCCGTATTTGGTACAAAATACGGGCTTCTCTCCCGCATCGATTCGCCCGGCCACCTCCTCATCGAGGGCCCAGCCGGCATGTTTGACCCTTTGCAGAATGAGTTTGAGATTATTACTCTCCTCCTCGGGGTCATCGGTCGACACCACATGGTAATTGGTCAGGATCATGGGTTTGCCGGAACTGTTGTCATAGACAATGGCTCCCAAAGTCCCCGAGGATGCATTGGAGGCGCAACTGATTTCCATCCCCGGTTTGAGAACGGTCCCGTCGTAGTTATGGCTTTTGGTATTTTCCGCGCGCATGATCGCCCCGGCGGGAAATTTACCCTGGATCACCGATCTGTGCTTCATGCGTCCGACTGGAATTCTTCGCAGCATGGCTGACTCCTTAAACTCGCAAGTATGGCGCCCGGATCCGGAATGCCCCAACGCGCAAACCGTTTACCACCAAGAGCCTTGTTCACGCTCTGCCGTTGATTCAACGGTGACTTTACCCGCCCAGGAAGGGCTGCAGTTTGGCCGTCAGGAAGGGGAACTGCCCGGTGAGGTCAACCGTGCAGGAGTAGTTTTCCTGGGTGCCGTATTTGCGGTCGTTGAAGGTAAGGATGACATCGATCAAATTGCGGCCGCCGGCCATGGCGGAGGGCTGGGTACGCATGCCCGCGAAAGGTTTGTTGTCGGCGTCCATCTCGGCCTTTTTGATGTACAGGTCCACATAGTTCAAGGCCAGGTAGTTGTAGGCGCGGTTCTGGTCGCCGTCACCGGGGTTTTTGGTGAACTGTTGCAATTGATCGTAGAAGTCCTTCACGGCTTTGGCATCCACCGTGGCGCCCACCTCGCCCGCGCGTTTCACCACCTCTTCGGAGAAGGCGTCGATGTCGAAATAAAAGATGCGGTTGCATAACACCCAGGGCAGGTCGCTGCCGCCTTCGGCCAGAGGTTCCTGGGTGCCGATGAGCACTTGTTGCTTGTCTTTGTTGTCGGGATTGATGGCCTCGACCATGTTACCCAACTCGATCAAGGTGCGCGGCTCTACCTGCCAGGCGTCCATATCGTTGACGGTGAAGACCCATTCCATTTCACGAGCCAGGTAGGCGTTGTCGGCGCCTTTATCGTCAAGCGCGCCCATGACGGACGATTGTTTGAGGACGTCGTAGACGGAATCGACGCCCATGGCGGCGGCCACCTGGTCGTATTCCTTTTCAATATCTGTATCGGGAAAGCGCGTGATCAGGGTGCCGACCGCGTAAACGTAGCCGAAAGCGCCGCCCGCGCCCGACATCTGGATTACACCGGAATCTTGCTTCTTTTGTGTCATTATGAACTCCTTTGTTTTCATACCGATTAATTTTTGCAATGGGTCATGCGACGACGCTGTGAGCGGCAAGGCCGCGAACCTGTTCCACCAAAACGGTGAGGCTGTCGCGGGGGAAGTAGGGGCAGGCGGCTTGCCAGTCGTTGCCATAGAGGCTGGTGAGTGCGCGGAACAGGGCGGCGTTGTCCATGCCGTGGATGGCGAAGCGGATGATGCTGCCGTCCGAACCCAGCAGGTCACGGGTGCCCAGGCGGTGGTAGAAGGCGGGTAGATCGCCGCGCACGCCGTCCAACAGAATCGCCCGGGAAAGGTAAATGCTGAAGGCCGGGTGGATCTCCCAAAACAGTTGGTCCCGTTGACCGGCGTCGGTGGGGTCCTGGTTGGTAGAGCCCACCAGAAGAGCGGCCTTCTCCTGGGTCCAGCGGGCGATTTCCAGGGTGGCGCGGCTTTCCAGTTCGTCCTTGAAACCTTGCACGTCAATCACGCGCTCCGCGCCGTCCTTGTGGTAGGTGGTGTCGTGCCGATGAATCGCGGCGATGACCGCGTCCAAAGTCTCGGGTGGGTAGGGCGAAACACGCACCACCACATCGCGCAGGCAATTGAGCCAGTTAAGGAAGGTTGCCGCGTTTTGCCCGATCAGATGCAGCATCTGATCGCGGGCGTCCGTTAAAGCGCCGGCTTCCGCCGCCGGCTCCTCCCGGTCTGTAGACGGTTCGGGCTCGAGGACTTTCAAGCCCTGGTAGCCGCCGGTCAGGGTGAAGTTCTCCAGGTAGTGCGGGTCCGGTTCCCGGTAGGGTCGGCCGATGCCCGTGTCGCGGGGAGAGGCCATGCGGCCCAGGGCCTGGTTTTCCAGATCCACCATGTACAAGCGGCCGCCGTGTACGATCAGGTCGCGGCAGTCTTCCAGGCCGAAGGTCCAGGCGAGAGCTTGTAAACGGCCCAGTTGCTGTTGGATGTCGGCAGGTTCGCTTTCGTCCGGTTCCAGGTATTCCATGAAGCCGTGCGCCTCGCGGATTTCGGGCAATCGCCCTGCCTCGTCGGCCAACATTTGCGAACCCGGCAGACAGGGCAGGATCTTGCAGGTGGGCAGGGCGGCGGTGCCGAGACTGTTGCAAAGCTCACCAAGAGAAGAACCCGAGAGCGTTTTGTTTTTCAGCCATTTCAGGTCGGCAATCACGGCGGGATCGGTCAACTCGCCCGAATCCAAAACCCGCCAGGCGTGTTGCAGGTCGCCCATGAAGAGGAAATCCTTCTCCAGGTCGAAAGGCTTGTAGAGCAGCGAGGCCGCTCGACCGGAAGCCAGGCGCAGGTGCAACAACAGGGTGCGGAAACCACCCTTATGCCGCCGGCTGCCCGTGGTTTGGATACAGGCCAGCAACTCGGGCCGGTCGCCGTCGAAGAAGTAAAAGCCCAAGTCATCACGAGAGTGGTTCAGACGACGGCAAAGACGCGCCAGGCCGTTCCACAGGCTTTCGCTGAGATGTCGCAGCACCAACAGCGTAATGGGATGCAGCAGCTCCTCGGGAACGGGCCGGAAGCAGTCCAGGCCGGCGAATCCTTCCCGTAAGTGAACGGCAAACTCCTTTTGGTAGGCGTTCAGGTGCTTGCCGTCCCAGCCATGCGGGTCTTCCTTTTCAACCAGGCAGAAGCGGAAGTAACAATACTGCAGGAATTCAACTTGCGGCAATCCGGCGAGTTGACCGGAGACGCCGCGGAAGGTGGGCACGAAGAAACGATTGATATCGGCAACCATCTGTTGCGCCGCGTAGGCGTCCAACTCCCGGGCCAGTTCGGCGGCAAAGCTCGGGTCGCGCAGGGCGGGCGCGCAAACCGGATGTTCGTCGGCCCATTGGTCCAACAGCTTCAAAGTTTCGGCCAGGTAATGATAGTACATGGGCAGACGGAAGAGAGAGGGCACGGGGAAGCGCGCGCCCAACAGGTCGATGGTGGTCATTTTCCGTTTCTCCGCTTTGAGGTGTCTCTTTTTGCTGATGAAGGTGAATCGAGGCAGAATCCAAACGGCTGCTCACAAGTCCCTGTCTTTCGCTTGTCCGGGAGTGTTGAACTTTCAACCGCCTCGGTAGGAGGAAGGGTTCACCGCCGTCGGGCAGCGAACCCGCCGAAAGTTGTCATCTTCAGGCCCTACCCGGCAAAAGGAATGACCGACCAGAAACTGCTGGATTTATACAAGGGAATCTTCGAGAACATGTCGCGCAGGCTTGCCTTCAAGCCGGCCAGTGAAGAGGACTCGTAAATGCCCACGTTGGGATCGTAGAAATAATACTTGCCGCCGGCCTTGATCAGGCCTACCCGGTGGCCCCAGCCGGAAGTGGCACTTTCTCGCAATCGAATCATAAAGTAGCTGTTGGTGGAATCCTCCATATGTTCGAGGATGGTATCGATACTAGTGAGATCGAAGGGACTTCTGGTAGTGATCACCCAACTGGGATCATAGGTCAGGCCGAAATCTTTGAGAACGTCCTTTTCGAAGGTCTTGATCTGATGGCTGCCCTCATAGCTTGAACTCGAATACTTGTCGAACAACTCCTTGACTTGATTCACAAACCGGGTATCGACATCTTTGTATTTACTACGGAACAGGTTGATAATGCGTTGGCCCAGGGACTGCGTTGTACCGACATGGGTGAGCCAACCCGAAAAATCGGAAGCAAGGTTGAGTTTGTTATACATCAACCAGGCAATCACCAAAGCCGTACAAATGCCACCGCCGATATCAACGCCAAGGTTTTTGGCAATGGTGGATTGGCTACTGGGGCTAAGTGTAAATGTGCCGGAACCGGAACATTGAAGAGGGACCCGGGTGTGATGTGTCAAGGGATTCGACTTGCGCTGAATTACGTGAGCGTGGGGGCGCGGTTTATTGTCGGCTCGAGCGGCCATGGGTGCGGGCATTTTAGCGTAGGAACCGTGAAAGGTCCTGTTTGCACGGATAAGGCCTGATACATACTCTTTAGTCATGTGATCCTCCAAGATCAGGGAATATCGTCGCTCGTGATGAGGCGAAACTCGGTATCCCGGTAGAAGCTGGTGACGCGCTGAATCAAGGTGCCGCGGCTGCCGATCCTGCGGTGCGGCGACAGGGTGGCATCGCGGTAGAAGGCTTCTACCTCCGCACCCGTAATTTCGTAGGGGATGGGAGAAGACCCGGCCAGGTCGGGGATGAGTTCGGTCAGGGGCATGAATCGAGGCAACGGCAGGTTGCCTTGTTTGGATCTGATCAAAACTTGGAAACGGTGGTAATCAGGACGGCCGATATGAGGGAGCGGAATGCGTCGGCCGTCCGGTTGGTAGAGGTTTAGTTGGACGCCCAGCCATAATTCCAGCGCGGCCAGGTGCAGGGCGTCTCCCCGATAGTCCTCGGCGGCGATGCGTTCCAAATAGCGTTGGGCGCGTTCCGGGAGTTCCCCGTCCGCGGCGATCTCGCCCGGTACGGCCTCCAGTAGGCGGCGGCGGGTTTTTGGGAACGGGCTGTCCCCGGCGAGTAGGATTTTCAGGATTTGGAACGTGACCGCGCGCAGTTCGTTAGATTTGACGGCGCGGCCGAAGTGGTGCTGCATCAGGTAGGCCGCCGCTCGATAGAGGTTGTCGGGGTGATCGAAGTTATAGAGTTCGGTATGGTGAAGCCCGTCGATGGTGACGGCGCCGCGAATGCCGCGCACCAGTTGGCGAGGCTTCTCGGACGGCGCCGGGGACGCGGCAAATTCGCCGTCTGCCGCTTCGGCCTTGAGTACGGGGTCCACGTTGTCTGCCCCGGGATGGGCCGCCAGGTGGAGTTGGAAGGCGCCGGGGATCTGGTTGGCGCCTTGCATGGTTTGTTCGCTGTAGCCGGGGGGTCGCGCCCAGGCGGGGTCCACATCGGTGGGAAGAGTTCGGGCGGGCTCCGGGGGCTGTTGCGGTTGCGGCTGAAGTTGCGGCGCCGGTTGGGAGGGCATCGGCGAATCCGCGGTGACGTAGGCGAGTGGGTCGGGTGCTTCCCAGGCGCTCCAATCATGACCCATGGCCGGCTGAATAACCGAGGGGGTGTCATCGTCCTGCTGATCGGGACGGCGAACCATAGATGCCGAGACGGGATCGGGCGCGTCCCAGGCAGAGCCCAAGCCGTGCGTGGACGGCGGGGATTCGGTGCGGGCGCTCCATGCGCCGGTCGGAGCCGGTTGTGGGTCCGGTTTCGGCGCTACTCGGGGCGCCCGCACCGTGGGAGAGGTGGGCAAAGCCCGGCGAAAATCGTCAGGAAAACAGTTCCCGGGACGCAGACGGGGGTTCATCCGGCTGCCCCGGCGTTGTTCTTTGAAGTCGCGAGCCGCCGTGGTGACCCACAGGCGCACATCGTAACTGACGACAGGGGTTTCTATAGGGACGTTTTGTCCGGCGTGTTCGGGCGGCGGGGGATTGACCGGTTCGCGGGCCAGAGCAGTCAGGATTTCGCCCTCCAGAACTTCTTGATAGACAAGGCCGGTAGGGCTCATACCGTAACCGCGCAGATAGACCCGGAACAACAGCGCGCGTGTTCTTTGCGGCTGTTTCAGGGCGAACTTGACCCAGACCCTGCCGTTCACCAGGCGGCATTGCAAGATGCGCACGTTTACCCGAGCCAGGACGACGGGGATCTCGCGAGTGCGGTGCGGGTCCAGGCAAAGCATACCGGCGTCACCGGCCGGACTGCCGCCGGGAACGGCCGGACGATTGCAGCAACCGCGTCTGTCGTAGGCGCCGTCCCAGGTGAGCCATCGAACCAGTTCATACATGGGTTACCTCCGGGTCGCGGTGTAATTGCCCCAAGAGCTGACGGGTGGCGTCATCCACGGCGCCGCCGCCGGCCGGCAATCCGAATCTTTTTTGGAAGGACTGCAAAGCCTCTTTCGGCAAGGGGTTCGCCTGGTCTCGGCTTCGGCAGGGAAAACCCAGGTGGTTGAGTCGAGCGCGCATGCCGTCAACGGTAGCGGCGGTGCTCAGGTCACCCACGCGGATATATTGGGAATGATTCTCCCCGGGTCCGATGCCGGTGAACACGGTAATGCGACCGGAACCGAAGGCGGGCATGGTCCATTGAGCCAGGCCGCCGGGTCCGGTGGTGCCGGTGAACACCTCGCCGTTCTCGCCGTGGAAGAAGAAGGGCAGCCCGGCTTGAGGAACGCCGTCTTCGTCCAGAAAACAGAAGCGCGCGCGGATAATCGTCTGGAGAACCTCTTCGCTTTCAACGGGTTCTACGGCCACCGTTTCCACATGGGCGTCGGTTTCAGGTTCCGCTTCATCGACGGATTCCCTTTCGGTTTCCGGTTCCGTCGAGGGTTCAGGTTCCGCCCTGGCGATGATGACCGGTCGAGGCTCCGGCTCGGGCCGGGGTTCCGGCTCGGGCGCCGCCCGCACCGAGGTTTGAGGGAGTGGTTGTGCGGGTTCAGCGGCGACGGACGGAGGGGGTGCTGCCGGGCCTTCCGGGCTTTGTCCACTGATCACGTAACCCCCGGGGGGCTTGCGTGAGGACAGCACCACCGTTCGGTGGTCGGCATTGACGGCCTCCACATCCAAGCTGACCTCGGGCCAGGAGACTTTGGTCAGTTTCTCGAACTCATCGGTGATTACACGAGGATCGGTGCCTGGATCGGTTGCGCCGTATCTGCCGATCAACTTTTTGGTTCCCTGGATCAGGGTCTCGGGACTACGGGATACTTCCATCTCGATATCGAAGATGATGTTTTCGAAGAGCATGCGTACGGTTCGTTCCATGGGTCACCTTGTTGTCTTTGAGATGGTGGTGGGTTCGGGCTTGCCGAGAGGGCCGAAAAGACCGCGGCAATTGCCGGATTACAACCACGGTTTTTCAAGAATCGACGTCGATCCTTTCGGATGCGATCACCGGTTTGGCGAAGCGCAGCAGGGCCGCGGTAAAGGGTGAACCGGTGCGGGCGGCTTCCTCCAGGGTGCCGCGCACGCTTTCCGGCGAACCGGCAGCGGCCATAAAGATACGGTGCGGGCAGCGTGTGGTGTCGGGCGACGGTTCTGAATCGACAACCCTGTCGCGGTGGCTCTCCATACGACCCGGGTCGGTTCGGGGTTCGATTTCCTGCCAATCCAACAGGCCGTACCAGGGCACGAAGCTTCCCGGTTGGTTGGCCGCCCAAACCCGGACGCGGAAAGGGGTGGTGAACACCCTGCCGTCCAGTTCGTCAATCCAACTTGGGTCGGGCGCGGGCGGCGGCATACCGGCGTCGCCTTGCGGCAGAGCATCCGGTAGACGAAGGATGTCGTCACGGTCCAGGATTTCCTGGTAGACCATCTCCTCCCGATCCACGCCGTGATAGACACGCAACATCAGCCCGCGTACAAACCAGTCATTATGTAACTCGATCTTCAGCGCCAGTCCCTCGGGCCGTTCCACCATGTCTATCAGAGAAACGCCGACCCGATCGGGAATGACCATGTTGACCGGAGCATCCCGGCGATGATCCAAGATCAGGGGAGGCATGTGTTTGGGTTCCGGGTTTTGGCCGTGACCGCCATAGTGCTGATTGCAGAGGCCTTGGAAATGATAGCGACCGTCCCAGACAAGCCATTTCAACATGAGATTCCTCTCTTGTGCGCGGGGAAAAAGGGCCCACGCGCCCGACCCGGACGGAGCGGGCCGGGACACGTGGACCAAAGTGGGTACTCAACTGAAAGGTCAGTACCCACGCACCGAATCATCGACAAGCGTAGGGCGCGTTTTTCGAACCCGCGGCTTGACACATGTTCATCACCAGGGTCGGGTATAGACATCGTCACCCAATTCCTTCAAACAATTCAGAGGTTCGTTTTTCGATAGGCCGTCGGGTTTGGACAGGAAGACGCAACCGCGCGCGGCTTCCATCATGGCGCCCAATGTGGCCGGTTTGTAGAAGACCGGGTGAATCTTGTAACGGGCCTCGTGGATGGTCTCTGCAATGTATTTCGGGTATTTGCCGTTGCCTCGTTCCAGGCGTTCCAAGGTGTCGAGGAAGACGCGGGCGCGAGTCCGGTACTGGTTGAACGGATGGCGCTCCACCGCCGCGTGGGTTTCGGTCAAAGCTTTCTGTAAGCGTTTGCGACGGGCTTCGGTCCAACCTTTTTCTTGAAACCTGGGCGCCGAGGGGTTCAGCCATGCCGCCAACTCCCTGGCCGTGTATTGTCGGTTGAGTTCATGGCAAACATTGATCAAATCTTCGTCCGGAAGCATGGTGAACGCGCCGCTGAAAGCCTCGGAGGGCAGGGATTGTGTGGACAGCGGATCGTAAACGGTCCCGACCATGATCATGAAAACCCGATCGGTTGCCTCGCCCAACAGATCGATGAGCTGGAGTTGTTCGGGGCTGGGTATGCGGTAGGTTTTACCGCCGGATTTGTATCCCAGAGCACAGGTCATGTCGACGCCCCGGTCCACCGCGGGTGGATCGAGAGTGGTTACCCTGAACTCGGAAAGTACGGCGCGACGCGCGTAGGCGTTGCGGATCGTTTGCTGAAGCGTCGTGACGGAGCGTGCGCCGACAATGGGCTCTCCTACCCGAGCGTCCCGAACGTCGATCATATCCACGGACAGCCGCCGGCGGTTTTCCGGTTGCCGCGAGAAGACCGGGATGGTTCTGGTTATCTTGGGTTCGGCGCCGCGGTGATAATTAACGACCACATGCCGGTCCAAGCCGTTTTCGCCTTCCGTGTCCAGCAGGCGCAACCGGTGGTTATCCATACCGGGTTGTACCAGATCACCGTCCTTACGGCCCGAGTGTACCGGTTGATGATAGTCCGCCGGGTCCGTCGCCAATAGCAGCGGCGATGATTCATAGACGGCGCTCCTACCCTGACGGTAGAGGGTCAGGCCGGTTTGCATGGGCCTGGCCGCATCGCTGTTGTCGCTGTCGCGGCGCACCCACCAGTCTACCCTGCAAGTGAGCAGGTCCTTCTCGGCGGCCAGGTGATCGGTAAGGCGAATGGTGAAGCGGTTGGAGTCCCGACCGATAAAGTTCTGTTTGTCGGACAAGCCGTTATAGAGTTCACCGGTCCTGGCGTGATAGGCGTGGTCCCACAGTCCCGGCATCAGGAAATCGGCTCGGCCGGCACCGGGTACGACAAAGTCGATTTCCGGATCCGGGAACACCCCTTCACCGCTCAACACCAGAACGGCATCACGGGGATTGGCAACCTGGCAGGGAATGACGCATTCGGCCGAAACCGGCCCCAAACGATCGGGTTTGAAGGCGAAAGTGATCGTAGCCTTCTCATCGGGTTTCAGAACCTTACCGGTTGCGCTGTCGGCCGTGATGAAAAAACCCTCGGGCGGTTGGAAGCGCTGTATTTGAAAAGGAGAGCCGCCTATATTGGCAATGGTAACGGGCCTACCCTTGTTCTCGCTGCCGATCAGTGTGCGGCCGAAGTCCCGAGAGGCCGGGCTGAGGCGTATGCGGGCGGCGGGTCGAACCCGAATGACCGCGGCGGCGGTGTCTTGTCGACCGCCGTGATAGTAAGTGACGGTAACGCGGGCCTCGCCGAATTTACGAGGCCGAAACCAGGCGCGGTTACCCCGTGTGGTCAGCATGTCTTGCTCCCCGCCGTATATCTGCCAATGGAAATAACCGCCCTCCGGCGTGGCCGCGGCTTGTATTTCCAGTAAGGCGCGGCGGATGCCCGGAGTAATGTGGTAGGAGAGTTCGCCGCCCTGGAGGATTTTCACGCGAATGGGTCCGGACTGCTTCTCAACCGGCGGCAGCAGCGGGGTGACCGGATCGGGAGAGGCAACGACAGGTTTGGTTTTGGACAGCTTGCGCGCCGCGCGTTGCAGGCGAACGGCGTCTTGAGATCGGCCCGACTCTTCCAGCTTACGGCAGACGGCTCGGGTCACGTTTTCCATCTTCTCCACGGCGGGCCAGTTGGGATGTTGCAACAGGCGTCGGAAGGCAACGAATTCCTCCCGATTCTCGAAACCCTCGCCCAGCACGACCACCAGGTGCAGGTAGGACATGATTCCGTGGAATCCGGTCACCCGATAGGACCAGGCGGTGCGTACGGCTCGCTCCACCAGGTCGAGGCGCGTTTCCCTGTCCCAACCGCGCCCGAAGCACTTGGCAAGGTGCGCTTGGATACCCTCCACGAAGCGCGCGAATCCGCCGTGGAGCATGGAACTGATCCGGCTCGTGCTCAGTTGCGGCATATCCGGTGCGGTAATGTGTTGATAGGATGACGGGGTCACGGGAAACTCTCCGCGAGTTATCTGGTTTCCGCTTTCGGTTTCGGTTTCGGTTCGGCGCTTTTACCGCTCGACTTAGCACCGGGTTTACCGGCGGCCTGAGCTTTCGGTTTCGGCTCGACAGTTGGTTTTGCGTCGGTTTTGCCGGTAGTCGCGGCGGTCTTGGCGACGGGTTTGGCGGCTTGTTTTGCGGCGGGCTTCGGTTTAGGCACCGATTTGGCGGCCGGCTTGGAGACTTTCGCGGGCGCTTGAGATCGCGTGTTCTGGTTGCGCACGGCCGGTTTGGGTTTGGGGGCGGGTTCGGCAGATTCGGTTTCAGGTTCTTCTTGGATAACGGGGCCCGGGCAGTAATCATGGCGCACGGAGATGATGATAACGCCCGGTCGGGGCGGCTCCAGCTTTTCCTGATTAATGGAAACAGCGGCCCTGGCTTCAATAAAACCACGACTCCAGTTATCGTTGATTTCCAGGTCCTTGGGTTTAATCACGGTCTCGTAATCGGCCAATAAAGCCACGATCCCTTCCCGGACCTTGTCCAGATTGGTACCGACGATTTCAACGGTTTTCTCCAAGACCACGTTTTCAAGACTTATCCTAACGGTTCGAAACATTACGTCCTCCATTTCATGCAATGACGATCGGCGGTTACACTCCAAAAAACTAAGCGGTCAGCACACTTCTCGAAAGCCGGCACCTGCCGGCCCGGCTCAAGGACCAGGTATGCATTTCCTCGTCGGTCGCCAAAAAGAAGCGATCGACGGGGCCGAACATGGCGCGCAAGCGGTCGGGCGGGCAGTTGGGCAACCAGGCGGGCCAAACACGGGCGTCGTAGAAGCGAAAATGAAGCGCCGGACCCAAGGGAAATACGCCCGCCAGCAGCAGGTGGCGAAAATGGGCGTTCAGTTCGTCCAGGCCCGCGGGTGATTCGAAAGCGAGCCCGTATTGCAGGCCGTTACCGGGTCCCAGGAACCAGCGAGCAAACGTGGTTTGCGCTTTGAGGTCGATCAAATAGGGCGCAACGTCGCGCAGGGTTTCGCCCAATGAGCCCCGAAACAAGCAACGCTTGACGCGGTGATTCAACTTGAGGACGCGCTCGGCCGGGGGTCCTTTCAAGGCGGTGTCCACCAGAGCATAAAGCGATGCGTCCGGTAACAGGTCACGAATGGGTTGTAAGTGTTTCGAACTCATGGCGTGTCTCTTTTTCTCGGATTTCATTTCGCCCCGGGATCGGCCGGGAAGGGTAACGGGCGACGGGTCCCGGACCGGTAAGCACGGTGTCTGCCCTTACCGGCGCGTACATACCTCTGCCGCGATAGACGTACAGGCGACAAACCGGTTGATTATCGGCAAAGGAGGTGCGGCAGCCGAAGAGCAGGCCGCCCGGTTTGACCGCGCGGGTGTTGGCGAGAATGCGTTCTCGATGATCGATCAGGTCGGACCTGTAGGCGGTGACCAGTTGCAGGTCGGGCAGGTCGTCGGGGTCGTCGGCGAAGGCGTTCCACAGAAGGCCGTCACCGTGGTCGTTGTCTATTTCCAGACCCAGGCGCAGCCCGGTTTCAGGTCGAAAGTGATCAACGCGGTGTGGTGGGTAACCGGCGCGCACCCGAGGATCGTGCGGCTTGTGAAAAACCGCGTTCCGGGCTTGCGGCAGGGGGCCGCCGGGCGCAAAGTTTTGTTGTAGGACGGAAACGCTGACCTCGGCGCCGCCCAGAAAGGCTGTTGCGGCATTGAATAGGTCGCCGTTCTCCCGGTAGGCCGCGGCGCCGGGAATCACCAGCCAGTGTTTGAAGCAGGGCTGCGATATTTCGGCAAGGATTTGAAGATACCGGTCACGGTAGGCATTGCCGTCGATCAGGGCTCCCGGTTCGCAGAGGTAGAAAGCCGGGGCCAGGAAGAGTTTCAAGGTCGCCCGATCCTCAGTGTGGGCCTGTAAATGCCTCAGCAGTTTCAAGAGCCTGCTCAAACGGCTTTGCCATGGGCCGGATAGGGATTCCAAAGGAGCCAGGCACTGAATGTTTCGGTAGTTTTGCATCTTATCGGTCTGGTCAGAATGTAGGTTTCCCGCCGTTTTCGAAAAGGGCGGTGACGGCCGTGCGGGTGGGTTCGTCCAGGGCGCCGTCCTGGTCGGTCAAGCCCTTATGTTGTTGGAATTGACGCAGGGCTTCGGCAAGGCGAGCGTCGAAGCGGTCGTTGAGGGAACCGGTATCGTAACCCAGGCCATGAAGGCGGGCGCGGATGCCGGGGATGGTCTCGGCTTCGGGCAGCGGTGCGAAGACCAGCGACCGGCTGAGGGCATGGCCGGGTTCGTCAGACAGAAAGATGGTCAAACGGGCCTCGGTCTCATCCGGCGAGACGGTCAATTCCAGGGAGCCCCGATCATCCAAGCGGCCTTCCCAGCTGACGCCGCCCATTTCCAAGCGGTAGCGAAGATCCGCGGGCCGGTGATCGCCGTGGTCCTTGAAGAAGAGGCGGAAAACACGTGGGTGGGCAATTGAGGGGTTTGGTTGCGTGTCTTCCGCCTCCCATGAGGTAGGTTCTTCCTCGCGCCAATGAGCCGGGGCGGTCGTTACGAGGCCCTCGGTTTCCGGTTCCGGCGGCTCCAGCTGAGGTATAGCGTCGGGTCCGAAGAGCGGTTCCGGAGCATCCTCTTTCCAGGTTTGCGGGGGTGTGCTTTCGAAGAGAGGGCCCGCATCGTCCTGATCCGGCGGATTGCCGACGGGTCCGGTGCTTCCGAAGAGGGGTCCCTCATCGTCCGTCTCCGTCGGCCGTTTTGCGGTATGGTTTGTGTCGAAGCGCGGGTTCTCATTGCGATTCTGTTGCCGCCTGTCGTTCTCGGGCTCCTTCCAATGGTGCGTAGCGCCGATTCGTCCGGCATCCCGCGAGAACCTGGGGATCCTGCCGGGAAGGATGGAGAACACGGCGCAGCCGCGCTCGGCGCTCACCGTATCGACATCGGCCGATATGTCCTCACAATGCACATTCAACAGGCCCGCCTGTTCCGTGATCTTCAAGTCACCCGGATCGGCGCCGTTGAGGTTACCCAATCGCCGCGCCAGGTTGGTGATGTCACGGCGCAGGTTGGACATACCGCCGGATACTTCGATCCAGGTGTCGAACATGATATTGCGGAAGATCATCCGAACCGCGCGTTCCAAGGAATTGACTCCGATTGTTGCCTAGGAAACCACCAGCGGGTCCATATTCCTCGCTTGGATGACCCACTGTTTCAGGTGGAGTTCACTGGGAAATTTGCGTACCAGGTTGCGTTCCTCGTTGATGGCCGCCAATTTTTTGTGCAGTTCGATCGGGTCACTGTCGGCGAGAACGGACAGGGAATGGATACCGCCTACATCCAGCAGCTCGGAGTATTCCTCGCCCACGCCGTTGATACGGTAAAGCTCGGACATATTGACCCAGTGATCGATTCGTTTGGCGGACAGACCGGTTTTGCCCGCGATGGTTTTTCGAAGTTCGGGGGTTCGGCCCAGGTGCAGCAGTTGTTCCACGGTATCGATGCCGAAGGCGCGCAGCTTCTTGGCGTAGGCCTCACCGATCCCCTCGATTTCAATAATGTCGTGGAGGGAGCAATCCATTTTCTCGATATCGCGGGCTTCCCAAAAGAAGTCTATGCGGTGGACCTCGATCGTGTCCGGGCCTTTTACAGGGGTGACGGTTACCCGGTACCAGACCACGGTTTTTCCCTTTAGTTTACCCAGCACATCATTGGCGGAGACCGCGGTGAATTCGCCGTTACTCCAGGTACCGGTCCAGGCCGGGTATTCCGTGAAGGTGCCGTCACCGAAGAACATGGTGAGCGTGGTGCGGATTTGAGCCCCATTACCGCTGCCGTAGATGCGCAGGCTGTCGATATCGGCTTTGTCGCCGGACCGCACCAGGTAGCCGGGTTCGCCTTCTTTATAGATATGGTCCCATATCAGGGTTTCGCCGCGAGGTATGGTCACGGGTTCCTTGGTCGTGGCCGTGACTTCCAGTTTATCGTCGAACAGGTTTTTCAGTTCGTGTTTTTCATCGCTGTAATCGGGAAGAAAAGGAATGATCATGGTGTGCTCCTCCGAGGGCTTCAAAAATGGTGTGCCGACGCGAGCCGAAACCCGCATCGGCACACCCACACGGGGATCAGTAGGTCATGACGCGGGGCAACTCCTTGGCCTGGGCTACCCAGTCGGTGACCTGTTTCTCGGAAGGCATGGCTCTCACCAGCTTCCTTTGTTCGTTGATCTCGGTCATGGTCCGATGCAGATTGCCGGCATTGCGGCGAGCCAGTTCGACAACCGTATCTACACCGGAAGCTTCCAGCAGATCCGAATATTCCTCGGCGACGCCTTTGATGCGGAAGAGATCGGCCATATTGGTCCAGCGAAGGATCATTTTGTAGGGCAGACCGGTTTCCTCGGCCAGTTGCACACGGCCGTCGCGGTCCTTGCCGCGTTCCAGCAGTTGATCGACGGTTTTAAGTGCGTGGGTTTCGAAGATTTTGGCGATCGCGGGACCGATACCTTCAATTTCAATGAGCTTAGACATAATGAGTACTCCTTAATCTAGTTAAAAGGCAATAAGTTCGAGCAGGGTAATGGAGAGGTGGCGGACATTGAACCAATCGAGAAGACAGGCTCCGAATCGCCTCAAATCACCGTGAGCGTCGAAATAAAAGCAACCAACCGGCCAAGGGCGAGACTGCTGAAGGATGAGAATGCCCGTCGCCGCGCTCGGGACATTCATGGCAAACCTGAAAAACGGGCTCACCGGGCTCGGGCACAACTTACTGACCCCAAAAACGGGCTCACCGCACGCGGCGACAACGTTTTTTGTTGAAGTTTACAAGTTGCCGATTGCAAGGTTCAGGAACTGCCGGAGTGGAAGATCCTGATATGTAAAGCTCCGCCCTTGGGGCTCATTCGCCCATTTTCCGGTCTAGATTTCCAGGTTCTAATTAACACCGGGGAGGGAGACAGCCTCCAATTCTTGAAGCTTGCAGCTTGAAGCTTGTACAGCTCCGCCCTTGGGGCCCAAGTGCCCGTTTTCCGGTTTAGATTCTCAGGGGCGAAAGCCCCGTCTTGAGACTTGAAACTTGTAGCTTGAAACTTGTAGCTTGAAACTTGTTATCTGGTTGGTACTTTGGAACAGAAGGCGTGCATGGCGCCCTGTAGTCCGGTATTGGCGCAGGCCAGGTCCACGAACAGCAACAGGTCGCGCTCACTGCCGGTGACGGGGGTATAACGCACGTGCATATTGGCGCGTAGGGGGTGGGTGGAATGAGGCATCTCCACGGCGCAGGGCAGGGCCCGCGGTTCGGTGGTTTCGCCGGTTTGGGTTTCTTGGACGGCCACGGTGGTTTCTTTGATCTTTCCGCCGCGATCGTAGCGGAATCGGAAGGACAAGACGTAGCTGTCGTTTTCGGTGTGGTATTCGAAGCGATCGGTAAAATCGGCCGCGGGTTTGGGTTCGGGCAGGGGCAGCGGTTCGTAGAGGAACAGCTTGCCGGCACTGCGTGTGATCAACAGCTTGGATGTCTCCAGATCCTGGTTGTCCACGCCGACGATTCGGTCGGGTTTGACGGGGATGTCGTCGCCGCCGACTTGAAGGAGTTCGCATCCGGGCGGCGACATGCCGTCACAGTTGAAGACCCAACCGCCGGCCATGGCAACGGTCGCGACGGATTTGGGATCGAACCCGCAGGAGGGTTGGATTTGCAGTTGGACCATGGAGGCGCCCGGCAGGGATGCCGGCAGTTGCCGGCGCTTGTCCCGCCCGGCGTGGTCCCGGCTCAGTTCCAAGCCGAAGGTTACCCCGCCCCAGGTGAAGATGCCGGTCTGGTCGTAAGACGGCAGATCTTGAAGCGGTAAATCTACGTCCGGGTCCACCGCGTCCGATTGTAGAATAGGGGCGGTGTCCAGGTCGCCGCTGCCGACAAGATTCAATTGAATGCGGGCGGCGGGTTCGGGTTCCGGCCCGCCGCCCTGCACTTGTGCACTGTTGAAGACGAGGGCTTCTCCGGCATGGGCTTGCGCGGTCAGGGCGCTGCCGAAGAAGAAGATCCAGTCTGACCATTTTTTTGCCTTGACCATTTGGGCAAGCGCTTTCCGCAGCCTGGCCGCCTGAGCCATATCATAAGGCCGGTTCTTTCCTCGGAAGAAGAATTCGGGAACCACAAATACCTTGAGCAGGTCCTCGCCGTCGCGGTTTTCCTTCTCCAGGGAAGACCAGGCCGTGTCGATTGCTTTTCTCAGCAGTTTGCAACGGGCGCGAATGTCGAGCGAACCATTTTCCATACCCGCAAACGTCGCCGGTGACGCGCCGTTGACGCGTTTGGGAGCCGTGTTGACGGCGTAACCGATGAACAAAACTTTGGAATATGTCATGGTAGGCTCCTTTCGGATTCGACCGGTAAGGCGCTGAGAAGATCAGTCGTGTTCCAGTTGGGTATACCCGCGAGTGATGATTTCCCGCGTGCCGGTGATAAGGTTGCCGAGAATACGGTCCGGCTTGTCCGCGTCTCGTTCGACATAGCGGTTGATGCCCACGAGATAGACTCGGGGGATCATGTCGCGTCCGCCGATGGTGGCGAACAGACCGCCGCCCTCGTCACCGGTGGTCATGGAATTGTTGCCGTCGGCATCGATGCGCAGGGTATCGGTGTCGGCGGCATCTTCGCTTTCTTCCGAGTCCGTCGCCGGTTCGACAAGGCGGTAGTAGAGACCCGTTGAAGTCGCCAGGGCGCCTTTGGGGTCATCACCGCCGGCCGGCCCCGGATCACCGTAGCCCACCTGGACCAGGCGATAACGGGAGCGGTCGGCCTCGGCATAGTACAAGCGGTGATCTTGGATCAATCCGGTGGAGGCCATGATGCCGTAGCGATCGGTATAGGCAACCAGATTCTCGTCCAGGGAAAGTAAAAGAACCAGGTCGTGAGACCAGTTGGGTTCGAAAACGGCCACGTGATCCACGGCGGCGGTATTGTCCAGGCCGTAGTGGATCTTAACGGTTTCGATGAAGGTTTTCAGAATGGGTTTAATCGCATATTGGTTGAAGGCGGGCGGTTCTTCTTCGGCGGGTCGGCCGGTGAGCCGCAAGAGGTTGCTTTTGGAGGTGACGATCATGGCGCGTTTGTGCAGGTAGGCGTCCTGTTCCAGTTTGCATAGCACGCCGGAGCCGAGGGCCGCCGGGCCTTGCAAACGAACGGAGGCGCTTTCGATACGGTTCAGGATTTCGCCCTCGTTGAGGGACATGTAAACTTGTGCTTCTTGAATGGTTTCATGAGTTCGGCGCATGGGAACTACTCCTCGATAGGTAGGCGTATTTGATGATGTAATGCACGTAAATATTCTTGGCTCGTGTTTCTTTTTCACTGACACGCACCTCGCCTGGAGGCGCCAGGGCACTGGTAGGTCCCTGTTCAGTGAGGGTGGGTTGGCCCGCGGGGGAGCCGGCGGCGGTACCGGGAGGCCCCGGCGCGGCAGGCGCGGGCGCGGCCTTGTAGATATGCTCGTGAGTTTGCAGGGCGTCTTCCTGTGTGGACCCGACCTCTGTCGCCGCGCCGCCTTCAGGGGCCTTACGTTCGGCGGAATCGGGATCGTTGCCGGACCCCCCGTCTACCGCGCGCATGAACAGCCCGCGATAATCGGGTATCTTGAATTTCTCGCCCCCGCCGCCGTAGCGGAAACCCAGGGCGGCATGCAATTGAGGGTAGGCGCTGACTTCCAGTTCCCTGCCGTCGCAGGACATCCAGCCCCAGCTCTCAACGGATGTTTTGCCGACCTCCTCGGTCCCGTCGCTCAGGTCACCCGCGAAGGGCATCACGGCGCCGACCGGGATCATGTCGCCGTAGGGCCACATGGGGCCGGGCGGCGGTATGGTAGGGACGGGAGGTTGGAGATAACCGGGAAACATGGCTTTGCCTCTTCAGGATGCGGGGGTTTCGACCGCCGTTTCGATGCGCTCCGGCAGCAGGCTGCCGGGCAGGACCGAGCCGGCGGAATCGTTGGGTTCCAGGATTTGCATGGTGGTTGGGATGGAAAACTCCCAGGAGTTTTCGGTTCGGGTATATTCGCCGTTGGGCGGCATGCGCTCCAATTCGTTGATCAGGGTGATGTCCTGAAGATGAACGGGCACAAGCGGCAGCGGCCCCATCCAAAGGGTGCCGGAGGACAGGTAGTAGAGAACGGCCAGGTTGAAGGTGGGCTTCACGGGCAGCAAAACCCGGGCAATCTGGGCCTGGAGGAAATAGCCGAAAGAGTCTTCCTCGCCGCCCGAACGGCTCCAGTCGTGAGCGTCGCCCTGGGTGCCCTTGCCGTCGCCGTCCCCGGCGTTGGGGTCGCCCCAATCCGCGTGCAGCGTGTAGCTCATTTCCGGCCATTCGAACATGCCTTCCAGGCGGTGGGTAAATACCTGTCCGGGTGATACGCGAGCGCCGATGACCTCTACGCAGGCGGCGGGGTCCTGGTAACGGTCCAGCAGCAGGTTCATGCAACCGCGTTTGATCTCGCGGCGCTCAAGGGCGGACCAGTCGGGCTTGTCGCGCCCCTTGGGACCATGCAGTCCGATGCGGCGATCGTACTGGTTGCGAACGGCTTCATAGGCTCTCATCAGGTCGGTATAGGCTCGAACCTGCCATTGGTTGAGCGCGGTCCCGCTTAATTCACAGACTACCTCCACGGTGACCACCAGGTTGCCCGCTTCCTGTTCTTTAGATTGGCCCGGCAACACGACCGGGATGTCGGTGTCCTCCCTGGAAAGGGCCATGCTTTTGCTGCCGCCCGCTGTGAACTGGAAGATCTTGGTGCCCACGACTACTTGGATTTCCATACTGTCCATATCCGGCGGCAACGCGCAGGAAACAGTGGCGATACCGGCCAGGTAGCCTTTGGGTACCGGGATTTGTTTTTCGGATTCGTTTTGCAGTGTAGTGGTAACGATACGTTGAGCGGCCGGCGGCGGTTCCATGTCTCGCATCTGGTAACGCGCGGCCAGTTCGGCGAAGTTTTCGGCGTTCAGATCCTGGTAGGAATTTACCTCCAGGTCGGCCGGGGACAGGGGTTCGTAGACAGCTTCGCCCGCAATGTCCGATTCGCCGCCCTCGTAATGAGAAGCGGGATCTTTGAGCATGAGTTCCAGCAAGAGACGATTGCCGTAGTTCACCACATCGGCCAGGTAGATTTTGTTGACCCAGCGGAAGACGCCGACCAGGTTGGATGTGCCGGTGGAGTTATCGTAGATGCTGGTCTCCATTTCCTCGGTTTCGTCCAGAGTGGTCACCGTACGTACCTCGTTGACCCGATCAGTAATGCGATTGGCCGCACGGGTCACAATCTCCCTGGCGAAGCGTGTCTTTTCTTCCTTACCGGGTTTGTCCGGTGTGGGCGTCAGCGAGATGGTGAATGAACCGTCCAGGGTGGCCGTGGTCGGGGGGCCGTAGCTGGTTTTGAAACCCTCGTATTGGTGTTTCACCATGTGGTCGCACATGGTATTCAAGATCTCCTGGCGAAGGTTGTGGTTATTCTCGGTTTCGGCGTTTTCCTCGGCGCGGTCGCGGGCGGTGGCGCGTTCCTCCACGGTGCGAGTGGTTTTTCTTTTTCGCCGCACCACTTCCTTGCGTTCGCCGCGCATCAGGTTGACGATACGAGCGATCTCACCGGCCTCGTAGCGGATCAGCCGTTGTTTAACCATTTGCAGGTCGCCGATGGCAAAGGTCTCGATGCCGCTGACGCCGTCCTTTACCCGGGCGGTTTCCATGCCTTCATGCGGCGGCAGTGGGAACAGCGGGTCCGGCAGGGCAATATGGGCGCGCAATAGGGCGTCGCAGTATTTCTCTTCTTTGCGCAGTACGATTGCTTCCAGCAAATTGGCGAAGACGATGGTCAGCGAGAGAATGCGCAACATGCCGGTGCGGTAACCTGCCAGAACGACAAGCGCCAGGAAACATTGCCAGATTCGGTTCAGGTCCCGGGTGTACTTGGGGTCGGCTAGGTAGGTTGTCAGAAACGCGCTGTCGTATTTGCCGAAGGAAGCCGTCACTTCCATGATCGCGGCGGCGTCGACCCTGTCCAGGGCCAGACAGCGTTCGTAGGCGGCTGAAAAGGCGGCCAGAGGTTGGCTGAGTGATTGCAGACTACCGGAAAAAATACCTTCGGTTCCGGCTTCCTGTTTCACATAATCACATGCGGCCGCTACGGCTGCCTTGCGCTTGTCCTTCTCGTCCAAGGCGGTCAGTTGAGCGAACAGGTTGGGCGTCAGCGAGGCGAATCGGTCGGTGGGATACCAGACGTAATGAATTTCCTTGTCCAAGGCGCCGACCTCGGGCCAGCCGTGAACATATATATAGGAAAACAGATCTTTGTATTCGTCCATCCGTTGGATAGAAGCAGCGGCTTTATCCTCGGTGACGAGCGGGGCCGGCAATTCGGAAGTTTTTTCATCCTCATCCACGATATCCGCTTCCACGGTATCGGTCCCTTCGAAATCCCTGGGGAAGGTAACCATCACGCCCTCGAAATGGCCCAGGTCCTGATTGCCGTAACGATAGTTGAAATCACCCCAAATGGCTGCATTGTCGGTGCTGGATTGATCGAAAAAACTGATGCCTTTCAGGGAGCCGTAAACCCGGTCGCCCGTTTGAAAGGTGTGCTCCAGGGGGATATTGCCTTCCAGGCTGCGCGGTGAGATCTTCCAGACGTCATCGGACCGATAGGCCCAGCGAACGTCGGTGCTCACCATAATGGCGCCGGTCGGACCGATATTGAAGGTGAAGTCGAATTGAACGGCCTTGTCCTCGGTTGAAAAAGCACGTGTAAACATGGGTTACTTCCGTCAGGTACAGTGCTGCCGGAGGAAACATTTCCGGCGGCGATGGTAAGGGAGATAACAGGTACCGCGCATCTGCCCCGTGCGTTTCCGGCCTTATCAGGCCCTGACGCACGGTACCCATCAGTCGGCCGATCAGGCCATAACTACATTTTCAAGGTTGAAGTAGAAGGGAGTTGCTTCAGCGCCGGGTCCGCCCCCGGTCAATACGATATCTGCCGAGGCAACACCCAGCAGGCTGAGCTCCGTATTGACCGAAGTCATGACTGCGGAATCCATGACGTCGCCTTCTACGATTTGAGAAGCCACGCCGGCGAACAGCGTGGGTTTGAATTGGAAAACCGCTTTTTGCGCGGGGGCAACAGCAGTTTTGGTAGCGATGAGCCGACCGTCCTTGTAGACGCAGGCGTTGATGGCGCCGCGCACAAGGTCGTTCTGCACCTGGATTTCCTTGGTGCTGGTTCCGGGCCCCTTCAGGCTGAGTTCGTTCCCGGACGGGGTCAAAGTGACATGGAACAACTGTCCGTTACTCGCCTTCAGACGGGGAGTATAGTTGCCCCAACTATCGGAGGCGCTTACTTCCGTTTCCAGCGGATACTGAAACGGATGGTTGCAGCCCTGCCCACAATGTTGAATCACCTTCCATGCTACCGACAACGAATTGTAGTCGGTCGCCACGTTTTTCTGATAGAAGACGATATCGGAATTATTGGGATCGTTGGAACGATCGATGAAGTTGAGTTTGATGATGTTCGTCATGTCATTACTCCGTGAAAAGTCGTAAAACCGGCCGCGGGCCGGTTGGAAGACGTCCGCTTAGGACATCACCACGTTTTCAAGACGGAACTCGAAGGATGTGGCGTCTTTGCTGGGACCGCCGCCGGTCAAAACGATATCGGTAGCGGCAACGCCCAACAGGGACAGTTCGGTATTCACCGCGGACATCACGGCCGAGTCCATGACCGCGCCCTCAACTACTTGGGAAACCACACTGGCCCACAGGGTCGGCTTGAATTGGAAGACGGCCTTTTGAGCGGGCGCCACGGCGGTTTTGATGGCCAACATACGGCCGTCCTTGTAGATGCAGGCGCTGATGGCGCCGCGTATCAGATCGTTTTGAAGTTGGACTTCCTTGGAACTGGTGCCGGGGCCTTTGAAGGAGAGTTCGTTGCCGGAAGCGGCTTCCGAAACGTGGAACATCTGGCCGTTGTAGCACTTCAGGCGAGGCATGAAGTTGCCCCAACTGTCCGAGGCGCTGCATTCCATTTCCATGGGGTATGTGAACGGGTGATTGCAGCCCTGGCCACAATTACGGATTACCTTCCAGGCAACATGCAAAGCGTCGAATTCCATAGAAACGTTCTTCTGATAGAAAACGATATCGGAATTGCTGGAATCGTTAGAGCGGTCGATGAAGTTTAGTTTGATTACGTTGGTCATTAGAAAATCCTCCAGATCAACACGGTTCGTGCTTGGTTTGAAAATGCGCGACGGTTCGGCGTGCTTTTAAGGGCGCACCGCACCGCCGGGAAATCGTCAGGTGCGCTGCACATTCTGCAACGTGAATGAAAAAGTAGGCGCACCAGTGCCCTGGCCGCCGCCGGTCATCACAATGTCCGCCGAAATCAGGCCTTCCAGCGAGATCTCGGTACTTGTGGCCGAGATCACCGCCGAGTTGAGCGTTTGTCCCTCCTCGATATCGGAAGCCACGGCCAGGTATAGGACCGGTTTGAGACGAAACACGGCTTTTTGGCTGGGTGTGATTCCGGTTTTCAGGGCAAACAGGCGATCGTCTTTGAAGATCGAAGCGGCAATGACACCCTGAGCCAGGTCATTTTGTATTTGAATCTCGTCCTTGCTTGTCGCCGGCCCCTTATAAATCAACTCGTTCCCGGAAGGGTTCAACCTGACGTGAAACAGTTGACCCGGTTCCGCCGATATCTTCGGCAGAAAATTACCCCAACTGTCGCGGGCAGTCACCTGGGAAGTTTGTGGATAGACAAAGGGATGACTGTTGCCGCGACCGCAATAACGGATCACCTTCCAGGCTACGGCCAGACTTTCGAAATCCGGGGACGCATCCTTTTGGAATATGACGATATCGGAGTTGCTCGCATCATCGGAGCGGTCGATGTAGTTCAGTTTGATGTCCATCATTTGTTACTCCCTTGGAACCTTGCCGGTGTAATGTCTAAACCCAAACCACGTTTTCCAGTTGGAACTTGAACGGGGTAGCCTTGTTGTCCGCTCCGCCCCCGGTGAGAACGATGTCCGCGGAACGAACACCCAACAGCGAGAGTTCCGTTTTTTGCGACATGACGGCGGAAACCATCTGGTTGCCTTCCTTGACAACATTATTGACGACCGCTACTACCAGCATGGGTTTGAACACAAATACCGCTTTCTGACCCGGAGCGATCGCCGATTGATGGGCGAACAGGCGATCGTCCTTGAAAACATTGGCGCTGATCGCCCCCCGCTTCAGGTCATTGGCCAGTTCTATTTCCTGACAACTTTGGGCCGGTCCTTTATACTTCAATCGGTTTCCCGAAGGGTCCGCATAGACATGAAAAGCATCCCCCGACGTCGCGGGCAGGTGCGGTGTGTAGTTGCCGTAGCTGTCGCCGGCGCTCACATACGACTCCTCCGGAAAGACAAATGGATGGTAATTGCCGAATCCACAGTTTCTGATCACCTTCCAGGCAACACAGGACTCACTAAACTCAAATGCAGTGCTATTCTGAAAGAAAACAATGTTGTTCAGGCTGGTACTGTTCGACTGATTCCAAAACTTGAGTGAAATATCCACGGCCAAACTCCATCGAGGATGCGCTTACCTAACCGAAGCCGGACCCGGTATTCGGTGCTTTTGAGAACGCTGGGGAGCTCTCGACCGGGGGGCTGTCGCGCAAGCGAAAACTAAAAGGCATTGCGATAATTCTCTTCGCGCCTATCTCATCTTGCAATCAATTAAAGTCGGCGCCATCAGAAAACAAATCATAGACGTAGAAATAGCCACACCTTCTGGCTATTTGTCATATCTGGTTGTGGTCTGTCATTTATTATAAATTGGCTATTGAAAAAGTCAACTTAAAATTTGAAAATATTGTCAATCTGGCTAATTAGTTTACTCGCGTAAACATAAATGGGTATATGACCCCACAGCAAATACGGAAAGGAGTAGTAGACAATGAAAAAACATCCATATGCGTTAAATCTGAAGATATGCCTTATCAGCCTATCTCAATATGAGACCTGTTTGTCGGCTATCCGGCTGATTCGAGGTGTCTCATGAACTTACCTAGCCTCATTACGGACCAGGGCCCGCAAACCGTCAATATCTATCAAGCCTTTTTCATCGAAAAGATCACCAACGAAAACACTCGAGACGCCTACCTGGTAGCTGTTAAACGCTTCTTGGATTGGTGCAAGGATCGTTGTGACAATCTTCAAGGTATCACCAAAAACGATGTGAGCGATTATGTATCGGGGCATCCGGGCTCTGTCCGAACGATCAAACAACACCTGTCGGCAGTTCGCAAGTTGTTCGAATGGTTGGAGACCAAGGGCGTGTTGAACGACAATCCCGCGACGGGCATCAAGATCCCGCAAAGAGCAGAAAATAATCGGCCAAAGACACCCCTGACCGCCAGGGAGGCGCGACACCTTCTGGACAGCATCGATGTATCTCACCTGGTAGGACTACGCGACAGGGCATTGATCGGAGTTTTGATCTTTTCCCTATCCAAAATAAGTACGGCGCTGACTCTCAAGCGAAAAGACTTCCTTGAACGCGACGGGATCTACTACCTTCGGTTTCCCAAAAAAGGCGGAAACCACCTGGTGCCCATCCACCACTTGGAACTGGAATACCTTCGAACGTATATCGATGCCGCCGGTGAGGATTGGTTGGATGAGGATTACCTCTTTCGCAGTTCCGACCGGTCCCGTCGGCGAAACAAACTGTTGAGGCAATGCATGACCCGAAAGGGCGCACTCAAGATGTTGAAACGACGTATCAAGGAAGCATCGTTATCCAGCTCTATCGACAGTCGCAGCCTGCGCGGAACCGGAATCGTGGAATACCTGCGCGGCGGCGGCGACATAGAAACGGCGGCCCGAATCGCGGGCGACAGCCCGTCCAGCATCGAGAACTACATCAACCGTCATGCTCCGGTGGGACAACTTGAAGTCAACCGGATCGAAATCTGATTCTCCCAACCCTTGAACAGCTCCCGATCACATACCCAGAACGCGTCATCATGAAGGAACCCCCGGTGCGAGGGATGCCGTTGATAACTCCCCTTCAATACGGTATTGGATCCCATTCGCGGAGGTTCATGATCGCGACGGTTTTTTCAAGCATCCATCCACGATGCATCGAGCCTTGTCTGCCGGCCGGGTACGTCGCTTGCAGCGACAGTATTCCGGCCGGCTACATTGTTGTTCCCGGCAACAACAAAGGTCCTAGGTCCTACAACCTGAACCTCGATTGTTCCCGGGAACACACGAAGATCTTATGCATTTTCCTTATGTGCTCCCGGAAACAATCGAGTATTCGGCGGCACATTTTAGGGTGCCGCGGGGTCTCATTGTGAGTTTGGTCAGCTCAGTGGAGGGGGAATCAGGTTCCCCCGAAAGCCGACCGGGCGGCCGGCGCTACATTATTCGGGAAATGTACTAAGTCGGACTGAAAATTCGCCTGGAAATTTGGAAATTCGGTCGCGTAACGGCCTTGTACTCTTTCCCGATGGCATGGATAAGGTGACGATGTGTTTCGAAGAGGCGAATGAATCCCCATTCACCAAGGTTTTTCGTCTTCTTTTGCTGGTTTTTGTTGACAGGCGGGCCGAAAGACCTGACAATCCGGCAGTCAGTAGGGTCGCGAGACCTAAGGTGATTGACAGAAAGATTGAATCTATTATAATAGGACTCTTTGTTTGAGGTGCGGGTATCGCTATGCGTATCAGACTGGAAGAGATCCAACCGAACAAAACAGTAACCAGGGAACTGGACCTGGAACGGGAAACCATCAACGGTGTCAGCGGTGAAGTGGTCCTGGAAGACGTGCATGCAACGCTTCGGTTGCGCACCGATCCGCTCGGCTTTGTCGTACACTACGATGTGACCGGACGGGCTGTTACCGACTGCATTCGTTGCGGTGAGCCCCTGGTGCTGGATGTTGCTCAGTCCGATTGGATTTCACTGCGTGTCAGTCAGCCTGATGAACAACACATCGTCCTCAACCAAACCGAAATGAATGTCCGTTTCATCACGGAGCCGGAATTGGACCTGGTTCAATTTGTGAAAGAAGCGATTGAGTTGGCCGTACCCGACTACCCACGGCACGAAGAAAATCATAGCGAATGTCAGGCCGCATTCAGCGCGGAACCCGAAGAGGTTACCGACACCGAATCGGCATCACCCTTCCAGGCGCTTGCCAAATACCTGGAAGAGTAAGAACAAAACGTAGCGTTTAGGAGACAAGTCATGGCAGTTCCCAAGAGAAGAACGTCTGTCAGCCGCCGGAACAAGCGCCGCTCGCACCACGCGCTTTCGGCAATGGCAGTCAACAGTTGCAAGCATTGCGGCGCTTTGCGTCGTCCCCATCGGGTTTGCGAAGCCTGCGGTTATTACGACGGCAAGCAGATCGCTGTCGGCGCCGAAGATTAAGGTCGGTTCCTACCCATGGATAAAAAAGTAGCTCTGGTAACGGGCGGATCGCGGGGTATCGGTGAAGCGATTTGCCGAAAACTGGCCGCCGACGGTTTTTTTGTCATTGTTGCGAGCCGCAGCCTGGACAAGGTCGAGGGCGTTGCCGCCGCCATTTGTGAAGCGGGCGGGGATGCTGCCGGCCTGGCCTTGGATGTCGGTGACGTGGACAGCTTCAAGGACAAGGTCAAAGAGCTGAATCAGCGTTTCGGCGCACCTCAGGTTCTGGTCAACAACGCGGGCATCACCGCGGATAACCTGATGATGCGCATCAAACCCGAGTCTTTCGATTCGGTCATGAACACCAACCTCCGAGGCGCCTATTTCCTGGCCCAGGCCATGCTGCGCGGCATGATGAAAGCCCGCTGGGGCCGGATCATCAACATCACCTCGGTTGTCGGTCTCATGGGCAATGCCGGCCAGACCAATTATGCCGCTTCCAAAGCCGGTATGGTCGGGTTTACCAAATCATTGGCCCGGGAGGTCGGTTCTCGCGGCATCACCGTGAATGCCGTGGCGCCGGGCTACATCGAAACAGAAATGACCGCGGGTCTGGGCGAGGATGTCAAAACCAACTTCCTGGCCGGGGTGCCCTGCGGTCGGATGGGAGCAGCGGACGATGTTGCGCACGCCGTCTCCTTCATCGCTTCTGAAGGCGCCGCCTACATCACCGGTCAGGTGTTGTCGGTAGACGGCGGCTTGTACATGTAAGCGCTTCGGCGCGAGAGAGTTAAACAGGGACCATTTTGTCCGAATTGTTCAGGAGGATTCTGAATGTCTGATACGTTCGAAGAAGTCAAAGCGGTTATCGCGGAAGAGTTGGAAGTCGAGGAAGAGCAGATTACCATGGAGTCGATCATCGTCGATGATTTGGGAGCCGATTCCCTCGACGTGGTGGAACTGATCATGCGTTTGGAAGAGAAGTTCGACCTGGAAATTCCCGACGAAGATGCCGAGAAGATTCAGACTGTCGGCGACGCCGTCAAATTCATCGACAGTCAACAAAACTCTTAAGACATGACTGAACGGGAGCGGCGCCGCGTCTGTGACCGGTCCGCCCCTTCAACGGCCCTATTTCCCACGTGTCGCACGGGTCAACACCCGTCCGGTCGCCCACCCTGCCGTTTGTTGACATTTGATCTCCCTTTGTCGGGGACACCGCGGCGATTCGGAAGAATGTTCAGGAGGGTTCCTTGCGAAGGGTTGTTATCACCGGTTTAGGAGCGGTCAGCCCGCTCGGCCACGATGTGGCAAGTACATTTGAAGGTCTCTTGGAAGGACGTTCCGGCATTGTCACCATTTCCAAGTTCGATGCTTCCAATATTGCCTCCCAAATTGCGGGTGAGGTGCGGGATCTGGATATTTCCCCTTACCTGACCCGTAAAGAAGCCAAAAAAGTAGACACCTTTATTCAATACGCCGTCGTTGCCGCCCACGAAGCGGTTCAGGACAGCGGCATGGACCTGGAGAAGGTAGACCGCGATCGTTTCGGCGCTATTATCGGCTCCGGCATCGGCGGCCTGCCCATGATCGAGGCGCAGCACCGTATCCTCCTGGAAAAGGGCCCGCGCCGCATCACGCCTTTCTTCATCCCCTCTTTGATCATCAACCTGGCCTCCGGTCATGTTTCCATCAAATACGGCCTGAAAGGTCCCTCTTCGGCGCCCGCGACCGCTTGCGCTACCGGCACCCACTCCATCGGTGACGCCATGCGCCACATTCAGCACGGCGCGGCCGACATCATGATTGCCGGCGGTACCGAGGCGGTGGTCAGTCCCCTGGCCATGTCCGGTTTTGCCTCCATGAAAGCCCTTTCCACCCGCAACGACGAACCGCACCGCGCCAGCCGCCCCTTCGATACCGGCCGCGACGGCTTCGTGTTGGGCGAGGGATGCGGACTGATGATCCTGGAAGAATACGAGCAGGCCAAGGCTCGCGGCGCCGAAATCTACGCGGAGTTGGTCGGATACGGCATGTCGTCCGACGCCTACCACATCACCGCACCCGCCGAGGACGGCGACGGCGCCATTCGCGTGATGCGCGCTACCCTGGCCGATGCCGGTGTCAATCCCGAGGATGTAGACCTTGTCAATGCCCACGGTACCTCCACACCCGCCGGTGACGTGATCGAGGCCCGCGCCATTCGTGCGGTCTTCGGCGATCACACCGACGAAATGATGGTTCACTCCACCAAATCCATGATCGGTCACCTGCTGGGCGCCGCCGGCGGTATGGAAGCCGTCGTTCTGGCCAAAACCATCCAAACCGGCAAGGTCCACCAAACGGCCAACTTGGAACAACAAGATCCCCAGTGCGCTTTCGATGCCGTTAAAGGAGCGGCGAGAGATGCCGATATAAGAATCGGCCTTTCAAATTCCTTTGGCTTCGGCGGCACCAATGCCGCCCTGGCCATGAAAAAAGTGGACTGATGAAGCGTGCTCCATTCGAAAAAGTAGATGAAATGATGACCGTGAATCCGGCTGCCTCAGTCAGCGGCCGGGTTCGCGTCCCGGGCTCCAAAAGCCTTACCAACCGTTACCTTCTGCTGGCCGCCCTGGCTCGTGGGACCAGTAACCTCACCGGCCCGCTGGAAAGCGACGACACCGTTTATATGCGGCGCGCGTTGGCGCAGGTGGGCGTTACCGTGGACGAACGTCCCGATGCCTGGACCGTGCAGGGTCGTGAAGACTGGCACCCTCCCGCCGAGGAAATCTTCGTGGGCAATGCCGGCACCGTCATGCGTTTCTTCACACCTTCCCTGGCCGTTTCCGACCTGAACGCGGTGATCACGGGGAACGAACGCATGCTGGTGCGACCCATCAAAGATCTGGTGGACGGCCTGATCCAGTTGGGCGCCGAAGTGACCTACCTGGGCGAGGAAGGCTATCCGCCCCTGCGCGTGCGCGGGCCCATGAAACCGGGCAAGATCGCCATTCGCGGCGATTCCAGTTCACAATACCTTTCCGGCCTGCTGATGACGCTGCCCTTGTTGGATCAAGATTCGGAAATCACCATCGAGGGGCCCCTGGTCAGCCGCACCTACGTGGAGATGACCATCAACTGCATTCGTCAAAACGGTGCGGTGATCAACGCCGACTTCGACAAAGGCGTCTTCACCATCCCCGGTAACCAGCACTACACGGCCGGAATCATTCCCATCGAACCGGATGCCTCCACGGCGTCTTACTGGTTTGCCCTGCCCTTGATGGTGGGCGGCAGCATCGAGGTGGAAAATGTGCCGAAGACCTCGGACCAGGGTGATTTCGGCCTGATCGACATCTTCGAACAGATGGGCGCCGCGGTGGAGCGAATGGATGATGCGGTACGCATTACCTCGGCCGAACTGAAAGGCGTCGAGGTGGACATGAACACCATGAGCGATGTAGCGCCTACTCTGGCAGTCGTCGCCACCCTGGCCTCTTCGCCGACCACCATCCGTAACATCTACAACATGCGCATCAAGGAATGCGACCGCATCGAGTGCATTCAGACGGCATTCGACGCCCTGGGTTTGAAGATGGAAAACGGCCGGGACTGGATGAAGATCTATCCGGGCAAACCGACACGCGCCGCTCAAGTCAATCCGGAAGACGACCACCGCATGGCCATGATCTTTGCCTTGCTGGGCCTGGCCCACGGCGGCGTCACCATTCAAGACCCGGAATGCGTGGCCAAAACCTATCCCACCTTCTACGAGGAATTCAGCAAAGTCCTCAGTGCTCGATAACCCGATCTACCCGTTCATCGCCGATGACACCGGGGTCAGGTCCTCTTGGAGGACGCCCGGTGGTTTTCCGTTTGCCGGCGGAAACCTCAAGTAGAAGGTCGCGCCGTGTCCCTTGCCCTCGCTTTCCGCCCAGATTCGGCCGCCCATTTCTTTCATGGCATTGGCGCAGCTGTGCAATCCGAAACCCTGGCCCATTTCTTTGGTAGTAAAGCCATGGTTGAAGATGGAATTTAGATTTTCCGCCGAAATACCGTCACCCGTGTCTTCGACCGTCAATAACACCTGCTCACCTTCGCTGTAGATGTGCAGGGAGATGCGTTTCTGTTCGCTGCCCGAGTGGATGATCGATTCCTTCGCGTTTTTGATCAGGTTGACCAGGGTATGAATCAACTTGGTGCGTTGGATGGTCACCGGCGGCACTTCTTCAAAATTGCGAACCACCTCGATGCCCTTCTCAACGATGTTCTCCTCCAAGATTTTCAAGGAGATTTCCACCATGGCGTACAAGGGCATGGTTTCGGTTTGGTAGACGCCCGAGACGTAATTGTGCTGTTGCGCTACCACATCCTTGATGGTCTGGATTTTGTTCAGCAGCAGGTTGGTTTGTTCGTCTACTTTTTCGTGTTGGTCGCGTACGCGCTCACCCAGTTTCAGATAGTACTGCAACAGGCGGTAGGCGCGCGGGTCCTCGCGGATGAAGGTTTCCAGGTCGTCGGCGTGTTCCTCCAGGATCTCGTTGGCGCGCAGGAAACCCTTCATGGGCGAGCGATCCAGCGATTCGCGGATCAGGTAGCCGGAAATGCTGACCGAATTGAGGATATTGCCCACGTTATGCAGCACCGAGGTTGCGATTTCGGCCATGCCCGAATAATGGGCGTTTTCAACCAGGTCTTTTTGTAGGTCTTCCAATTCGGCGGTTCGGTGCCGCACGCGTTCTTCCAGTTCCTCGCTGAGCGCCTGGTAACGCGCCTCGGCCCGACGGTGATTCTCCATTTCCAGTCGCAGTCGATGTGTTCGCTCCTCTACCTTTTGTTCCAAGTTCCTGGCGTTGCGTTTGGAGCTGAAGTAATCGTAGATCACGAACGCCATGGCCAGGATCACGCCCAAAACAAGGAATTGCAGCCACATCCGGGACAATAAGGGCGCGTTGATGTGAATGGTCGGCGAAACCAGTTCCCGGCTCCACCCGCCGTCGTCTCCTTCCGCCTTCAGGTGGAATCGGTAGGTGCCCGGGGGCAGGTTGGTGTAACGCTGTTGGCGGTCCCGGCTGATAAAAGGCGCCGACCAGGAAGGCTCGTAACCTTCCAGCCATGATTGAAAACGCACGCCCCGCTCATTGCGAAAGCTGACCGCTTCGAAATGAAAGACCAGGTTGTTCTTGTCGCCGGCAAGCTTCAACGGTTTGTCCAACGAGTAATACCGACCGTTTACCAAAAGCCGGCTCAGGTACAGCTTGGGTGCTTGAACATTACGCGTGTCATAGCGTTCCCGATAACGGGAAACCCCGCTTTCCGTACCGATCCATACGTCGCCGTTTTGGTCCACACAACCGGCATCCCTGTTGGTTTCCAATCCGGCCAGGCCGTGTTCCGTTGTGAAATGACGAAACCGCTTGCCGTCCTCGATCAAAAAAGCGCCGTGATCGGAGCCGGCCCAGAAGCGCGATTCGTTTTCTCCGAACAACAGGAAGATGGGTCGCTGAATGAACCGATCGCCAATCTTTGCGGGCACAAGACTATTGTTTTCAATCCTCAACAATCCTGCGAGAGACCCCACCCAAATTTGGTCTTTACTGTCCTGATATAAGCCGAAGGTACTGTTCTCATTGTCCGACCAACCATTGTGGCGATACCATCGATCCCCGTCAAACCGGTAGACCCCTTTCCTGTTGGTCGAGACGTAGATATCTCCGTTTCGGGCTTGCAGAAATCTCCTGATATGTGTTTTGGGCAGCGTTCCGATGTCCAGGGGAAGCCACTCGCCGTCTTTTAAACGGGCAATACCGAAGTTTCCACCTACCCATAGTTCCCCGTCGCGTGTCACCAGCAATGCGTGGTAGCCGGGCCGCTTGTTTGAATCTATTTTGAACAGGCGGTAATCGAGCGAGGGTTCAAGACGCAGTACGCCGATGCGGTCCATGGCGATCCAGGCGTTGCCTTGCGCATCAACCACCATGTCCATGACTCGCGAAAAAGCATTCAGGTCCTTCTCGCGGATATCCTCGAACGGCAGGTGCCGGATGGTCTCACCTTGCAACAGGCTGACCCCGGCATTGTGTCCCAGCAGTAGTTTGTCTTTGCCCCACGGCATGACGGCGGTAACTTCGTCGTTGTAAATGCCCTGGAAACGGCTGTAACTTTCAAAGCGCCTGGAGGCAATTTTAGCTACGCCCTCGAAACCGCTGATCCACAAGATACCTTCTTCATCGATCAGGATATCGGAGGCGCCCTCGGAATGAAGGCCGGCGGTCCGTTTCAGGAGTCGCGGTCGTTTTCGATCCGGAAGATACTCGTAGAGCCTCCTCTTATTACCGAAGTAAAGGCCGCCTTGTCCGTCTGCCGCCGCAACCAACTCGCCGTGCGCGTGTTCCTGCACAAACGCTTCGAAGCCGGCCTGCTCGGTGAACTCCTCGTCCTGAAGCGTACCCAGCCAGTCCGGCCCCACCAACCACAGTCGTTTACTGTTGGGAAGGTATTCAAAAGCCAGGGTTAGGAGGTTGCGACGGTCAGAGGGCAAGGCGCGGTTGAGCGAATAATCGAAAACGCCGTCGCGATAGCGAGCCAGACCCTGACTGGTAGCCAGGTAGGCCGTACCACCGTCTACCTTCAGACCGTTGACGGTGCCTGTCAGACCTTGCTCGGCCCCGTGACGGAACCATTGGCCCCGGCGATAGCCGAACACGCTGCCGGATTTGAGGGCAATCAGGGGCACGGGTTCGCCGTCGATCTCGGCAATTTCGAAGTAGTAGAAGTTGAAGCCGTCGGGTTTAGGCCAGGGCATGGGTGGCAGATTGGTCCAACGACCGTCCTTAAAAGTAGAAAGCATCCCGGCTGCATATCGGCTGGAGACCCAGACCTGCCCTTTGGAATCGGCGCGAACCCAGCGGAAGTTGACCGTGGGGAGGCCCTCGGTAAAGGTGTAGGTTTGCCAGCGCTGACCGTTGTAGGAAACCACATTGGCGCGGCACACAAACCACATCACGCCGCGGGTATCTCGTGCCATACTGTACACATGCCGACCGGAAAGCCCGGAGTCCTCGGTATAGTGTTGGACTTTGTAACTCTGCGCGGTTAAAGGCAGAGTAAAAAAGAACAACCAATAGCTGTGCCGGAAAAACTTCCGGCCGGGGAAAAGCATGTTTGCCGCTCCGTAAGTCCTGGGCGGGGAAGGAAAAAACCGCTCCCCAAGTTCTTCGGCCGGCGGAGAAGAAATCTTGAACCGTATGAAAAGCTGCGAAGGTTCCCTCGGCATCGGACAGACCATTTCTTTTACCGGCGATGATGGAAAAGCGAGTCCTTAATATTCGCGAATAGAAATTACTTATCAACACATCGGCGCTTTTCGCTTCCCATTCTCCCTTACTTCGCTACAATTAGGCGCAAATCAGCATAAAAAGAGGCCCCTCCCATGAGCGAAGCCAATCGCAAACAGCCCCAACTCCATGCTTCCTGGATGGAAGTTCTGGGCGATGAATTCGAAAAACCCTACATGGCGCAACTCCGTCAATTCCTGATCGAGGAGAAGCGTCGCGGCGCCGTGGTCTACCCGCCCGGCTCTCTCATGTTCAACGCGCTCAATACCACCCACTTCGACAAGGTAAAGGTGGTTATCTTGGGTCAGGACCCTTATCACGGGCGCAACCAGGCACACGGATTGTCGTTCTCAGTGATGCGCGGAGTGAAACCACCGCCCTCTTTGGTGAATATGTTTCGAGAGCTCCAGACCAGTCTCGGCATTCACCCGGCGGCGCACGGCGATTTAACCCATTGGGCGCAGCAGGGCGTCTTGATGTTGAACACCACGCTTTCGGTTCGCGCGGGACAACCCAAGTCGCACGCGGGCAAGGGTTGGGAAACCTTCACCGATCGCGTCATCGACGTTTTGAACGCGGAACGAGAGGGTCTTGCCTTTGTATTATGGGGTCGGCACGCCGGAACCAAGGCCGCGCGCATTGACCGCACTCGCCACCTGATCCTGACGGCGCCGCATCCTTCGCCCTATTCGGCCCATTCCGGCTTCTTCGGCTGCGGCCATTTCGTCAGGGTCAACGAGCATCTGAAGGCCCGGGGAGAGGCGCCCATTGACTGGCAACTCCCGCCGTAAGTACCCCGATAACCTGGGTTACGCTACCGGTCGACGGTCCAACGATAGAGTCCTTGTTATCGATTGTCGACACCCCGGCCTACCTTCGCCGATAAGCACACTTTATGCAGGTTGTTTGGTCAGTGTTCCGGCTTCAGGTCTTTTTACGTGGAGGCTTTCACGCTACCTTTTGGGCTCCTTCCCCGAGACGGTTCCGGTGAGACTTCGAACCGTCCCGGGGTCGGCGGGAGCCGGGGAAGTGACTCCCTAATAACGGTGATCGCCTATCCATTCCAGCCTGATGGAGCTAACCTCGTCGTTGCCGACTCTGGTGCCTCTCAGGTTGTCCAGGCTGCCGGTCAGGACCATGCGCTTGCCGCGAAAATCGCTGTGCTTGTACAGGGTCACCTGCCAGCCCGGGGGGACCCGCAACGAGCTGAGTTCGTCGTTACCGATCGGGGTATCGCGCATGTCGGCGATATCGCCCAACAGTTTCATGCGGCGGCCGTTGAAGTGCTTGTCGCTGAACAGCACCACCTTGCCGCGTCCCCTGTCGCGGCTGATGCGCAGGGAGGAGACCCGGTCGTTGCCGATCAGGTTATCTCTCAGGTTGGCGTCGTCGCCCCTGAAAACCTCGGAACGACCGCGGAAGTGACTGTGCTCGTACAGGGTGACCACGTAGCCCCGGGGAACTTGGATGGAACTGACCTGATCATTGCCGATCCAGGTGTGGTCCAAGTCGGCGACGTCTCCGCTGAAGACCTGGCTGCGTCCGTCGAAGCGCGCGTGTTGGAACAGGGTCACACCCGGTTCAGGAGCGGTCCGGCGGTACTCGATCGTCATGGAGGAAACCGTATCCAGGCCGATGCGGTTGTCGCCCAGGTTGGGATCGCTGCGGCGCAGCACCTCGCGGCGACCGCGGAATTTATCGTGTTCGTAAAGGGTGACCACGACGCCCGGAGGGATGCGCAGGGAACGGATGGTGTCGTTGCCGATATAGGTGTCACGCAGGCGGTAAATATCTTCCCGAAAGACCTGCTCACGGCCGCGGAAGCCTCGTTCGTCATAGACGACTACCCCGGGCTTGTCCTGGTTGGCGCGAACGCCTCGCCGCACGCCGGGGCGGGTATCTTGTTGCGGGCGCTTCCACAGAACGCGCAGGGAATTGACACGGTCGGGCAGCAGGCGCACCAGGTCGCGGTTGCTGTCTTCAACGGTTACCGAATAACCCTTGTAGTTGCGTCGTTCGTACAAGATCACCTCGCAACCGTTGGGAATGCGAATGGAGGAAATGGAACCCCTGCCGATGCGGTTATCGCTCAGGTCGGGGTCGTGACTCAAAAATCGCTCACTCATACCCCGGAAGTCTCGCTTGCGAAACAGTTCTACGGTAGCCTGGCGAGACGAAAACGCGGTTTGGGAGACGGCGATTAAAACGGCGACGGCTATGACTTTCTTGATCATGGATGCACTCCTTTCATCCCAAATCTCGCACCCGTGGGCGCCGCCCTTTGAAGAGCAGGATGTGTGCCGGCTTACCGAAACGCGGGTTTCCGAGCGTTGTCGAAAAATCCGCTAACGCCCGTGCTACAATAGTTTTGCCTTGTAAAAAACGCGACCGGCGCAGCGGGGTGTTTCTATGACGGTTCGGCGTGCCCAGTTCTTCGCTTCCCTCCTCCTGTCCTGTTTCATGGTCAGTTTATTCGGACAGCACGCGCACCCTTTTCCTGACAACTCCGAGCACGTCATTCGGGTCTATTTCGAGAACGATTGGAAACGTGCGCAACTGCAATCCCGCTTGGAAGACCTGTGGACGGTAAACCTCGAACGCCGCTTCCTGGTGGCCCGTGTGGATGCGCCCACCATGCATCGCCTGGCCGCCGAGGGTTACGCCGTGGTGGAAGACGCTACCCTGACCGCGCGCCTGGCCGGCAACGGCGAATCTCGCGGACTCCAAGATACCGGTATTCCGGGTTATCCCTGCTATGCCACGGTCGAGGAAACCTTTGCCGCCGCTCAAGCCATGGCCGAGCAACGGCCGGACCTGGCCGAGTGGATCGACGCGGGCGATTCTTGGGAGAAGCTGAACCTGGCCGGCGGCTATGACCTGATGGTGCTGCGCCTGACCAACGAGGCCGTAGCGGGACCCAAACCCGCCCTATTGGTGCTCAGCGGCCTGCATGCCCGTGAATATGCGCCCGGAGGGCTGGTCCTGGACTTTGCCCGCCGCCTTTTTCGCGGCTACGGTGAGGATGCCGACATCACCTGGCTGTTGGACCACAACGAGATCCACCTCATGCTGCAAGCCAACCCCGACGGTCGCAAGCGAGCCGAGTCCGGCATCTCCTGGCGCAAGAATGCCAACGGCGACGCCTGCCCCGGCGGCAACAACATGGGCGTGGACTTGAATCGCAACTTCCCCTACCAGTGGGGTTTCACCGCCAGTTGCTCGTCCGACCACACATGCAGCTTCACCTACCGAGGAATCGGCGGGGCCAGCGAACCGGAAACACAAGCCGTGCGCGACTACGCCCGGGCCATTTTCCCCGACCAGCGCGCCGACGATCCCATGGATGCCGCGCCCGATGACGCAACCGGCGTCTTTCTGGACATCCACAGCTTCGGCCGCTGTGTGCTGTGGCCCTTCGGCTACGACATCCCCTCGGCGCCCAATGGGACCGCCCTCCAAACCCTGGGCCGAAAATTGGCCTGGTACAACGGTTACCAGCCGGAGGAGGCCTCGGTCAGTTTCGATACCTGCGGCACAACCGACGACTTTGCCTACGGCGACCTGGGCGTGGCCGCCTATACCTTCGAACTGGGTTTTTCCTTCTTTGAAAACTGCCTCACCTATGAGACGCAGATTCGCGACACCAACCTGGCCGCTTTGATGCTGGCCGCCAAGAGCGCCCGAGCGCCCTACCTGCTGCCCGCCGGGCCGGTGGTGGAACAGGTCTCGCTCAGCGACAATACGGTGACAGCAGGAAATCCCGTTACCGTTACCGCGACCGTCAGCGACGACCGCTTCAACAATTCGTTCGGCACCGAAGCCGTGCAGAACATCACGGGCGCCTCGCTTTACCTGGACCTGCCGCCCTGGGAAGCCGACCGGGGCAGCGCTTTGCCCATGGACGCGGCCGACGGCGCCTTCAACCAGACCACCGAATCGGTCACCGTGAGCCTGGACACTACCGGATTGGCGTCGGGCCGCTATACGCTTTTTATCCAAGCCGACGATGCCGCGGGTGATGCCGGGACGGTCAGTGCCGCCTTCCTCTACATCCAGGACCCGCTCCAAAGCGGCCGCATCGAAGGAGTCGTTCGCTCCACGGAGGAGCCGACCGGCGCAAGCATCTCCGCCAATGACACCTTTTTCACGTCCGCGTCGGCCTTCGACGGCAGTTTCGGCATGAACCTGCCCCCCGGCGATTACACCGTGTCCTGGGACGGCGTCGGATTTGCGCCGCGGTCGCTTTACGACGTCACCGTGGTCGCGGGCGAAACCACGACACTGGACCTGCTCCTGCTGCCGAATTGCACCCGCGACCTACAATTCAGCGCCGTATCCGGATCCTGGCTGCAACGCGGCGGCGTCTGGCTGGACAGCCCCGACGGATATTACGCGCCGGACGAGGACGCCCTGCTGCTGAGCCGGCCGTTGGACCTGCGCGGCGCGCGCCATCTATACCTGACCGTGGATCACGACTTCGATCTGGACACCCCGGGCGGCGATGCGGCGCAAATCGGCTACCTGGACGCCGAGGGACGTTGGACGGCTCTGAAACAATTTGCCGGATTCCAACAGCGTCAAGCGGTGACCGTCGACCTTGAAGAAGTACGGGACATGCGGGATATCCGTCTGGGTTTCCGCATGGTTAGCGATGCTGCCTTCGACGGGGAAGGCTGGTCCATCTACGATACCAGGCTGGTGGGCTCTTTCCCGGACTGTGCCCAGGAGGCGCTTTTAGACGGCTGGCCCGCCGGGGTTTCCGTGGTAGACTTTATTGAGTATTTTTGGGAAACCGCCGTTCGGGAGTGAGGATACTCTTCCTTTCAGCCGACGCCGGATGAGTTGTTTTTTCGGGTTGGCTTATGGATCCGGTTATCAAAGAATTGACATCTTTGGGGGGATGGTCGGAAGCTTTGCGCTTTCTTGAGGCTTCTCCGGCCAATTTCGTCACTACCGTGACCTATCCCGACCGGGAGCCGGCCCCCGAAACGACCGCTCGCATCGTGGTCCTGGGCCAAAACCGGAAAACCGGTTTCTTCCATTTGCCCAAGCACGCGGATCGGGACCAGATCCACTATTTCTGCCGCATGCTGCTGAACAATAAAAAAGCCGGCGGCAATATGGACCTGCCGGGATTCCTGCAAGATTTCGCCGGTCATTTGCGCGATAAAACAAATTTGGAAGACATCTCCAATCACATCATCGCCTCGGTAGCGGAACTGTTCGACGCGGAGGGCGCCTCGATCTTGTTGTTGGACGATGAACGCGGCGTACTGCGCTTTGTCAGTACCTTTTCCCACAAAATGGGCGTGAGCCGCGGTCTCAGCGGCGTGGAGATTTCGCTGGATGAGGGCATCGCCGGTTGGGTAGCCCGAAACCAGCAGCCGGAGTTGGTGCCGGACGCGGCCAGGGATGTTCGCTTCAACGCCGATATCGATGAGAGAACGGACTATGAGACGCGGGACATGATGGCGGCGCCCATCATCCTGGGCGACGAGTTGTTGGGCGTATTGGAAGTGGTCAACGGGCGTTCGCGCGGTTTCAGCCGCTGGGATCTGCCGTCTTTCTCGGTGGTTGCGGCGGTGGTGGCCATCTTTATGGAAAAAGCCCAATTGTCCCTGCAAAAACGTCGGGTTCGGAGCGCGGAAGACAAGGCGGAGATTGCCAGTAGTGTATTGCACAATATCGGTAATGTCATCAACAGCGTCAACGTGGCCTGTTCGTTGATGGAGAGCAAGCTGGAACACAGCCGGCTGGACAAGCTGATCATGGCGCTGAACCTGATGCAGGACCACATCGCTGACCTGCCCGGTTTCTTCGCGGATAATCCCAAGGGCAAGATGCTGCCGGAGTTCCTGTTCCGCCTGCAAGGCCAAATGGAGGATGAGCGCGACAACATGTTGGAGGAAATCCGCAAGGTCAGTAATAAGGCCCAGTTGATGCAAGATATCATCGAAACCCAGCAAACCATCTCCAAGGTGGGTTCGGCCGAGGCGCACGACCTGATCCAAATCGTGGAAGAGGCGCTGACCGTGCAGAAGACGAACCTGAACGCGAACAACATCACGGTGGTCAAGGACTTTCATACGGATCGACCGGTACGCGGCCTGAAATCGAAAATGGTGCACACGCTGATCAACCTGATCAAAAACGGCCAGGAGGCGATGCTGGACACTCCGGAGGGGGAACGCGTCCTGAAATTAATGACGGATGAGGGCGATAACGGCAAGGTTTACCTGACCATCCAGGACACGGGCACCGGCATGACGCAAGGAACGCTGGACCGCCTGTTTACCCACGGATTCACCACGAAAAAAGACGGTCACGGGTTCGGCCTGGCTTCCTGCGCCCAAATCATGAGCGAAATGGGCGGTAGCATCGAGGCAAAAAGCGACGGCCCGGGCAAAGGTTCCTCCTTCATTCTGAGCTTCCCGACCATGGCTCGCTGACGGCGCCTTTTCCCTTTTCGGGGTAGCAGCGACCCGTGATCGATAGGGTTGCCGTGTAATTTGCAAGGAAAACCCCGTTTCACCCTATCTAAATGTGATTGGTTGCATTACAATTATTCACAGATCCGCCGGCGTCCGGCTGCTTGCCACTCCCCTTTGCTCTCAAGACCGGTGGATCGGGACTCCACTTGTCATTTCCACAAAAAAGACCGAGCCCGATTTGCGACGCTTTGCGTTTCTTTAAACAGGCCCGATCTTGGAAGGTAAGTGACGATTTTCTCAATTTCCAGCGGGGATGGTGCCTTGAAGTCATTATCCCCGTCTTTTCTCTCCGGGTTTCATCGTCCGCGTAAAACCTTTGCAAAATTCCGGGCCGTCGCTGATTTTTAATTTGGCCGAATCGGCGATTTTGTTAGAATGAAGATCCATTATAGTCTTTCGAGGGTGACCTGATTATGACGTCCAAAAAACAAGCTTTTACACTGATTGAAGTCCTGATTGCCATTGCAATTGTCGCTCTGGCGGCCTCGCTGGTGGTTCCCGTCGTGCAAGGAAACAAGAACAAGGCCGCTTACCAGGTCTCGATTGTCCAACTCAAGAGCGTCGGGAAAGCCATGGAAAAGCACTATCTCGAGAAAGGGTCTTACCCCGTTTTCAGTGACTGGTCCGAGGTAGCTTCCGAGAACAGCCCGCTGTTGGAATACATCAACGATATTCCCAAGGGTGATGCCTTCGGTACGCCGTACAAGATTCTGAAGTCCGATGAAGCCGAATACGAAATTCAAGGCTGGAGCCTCAAGGGCAAGCTCAAGGAAGAGTTTCCCGATTATTACCTGGCCACCGGCGGTAAGATCAAAACCAAAAAGAAAAAGGCCGGCGAATAAAACCCTTCGCGGATTGACGACAGCCTTCTTTTAGAACTCGCTCGCCCGGCCGCCAGGCCGGGTAAAGCACATCCGCGGTGCATCCTTTCTGCAATGCCCGGCGTCTTTCCTCCCATGAAATGATATTTGGGAGTAATGACCAATGAGAAAGATTTCGCCCCCCATACTCATGTCGGCATTCCTGGTCTTGTGCGCCGCGCCCGGTGTCCTTGCCTCGGAACCCCTGAAAGCCATGGATGTCTTCGAGCTGGAGTATACCTCCAGTCCAAGCATTTCCCCGGACGGCAAACATATCGTCTACCTGCGTCACTACATGGACGTGATGAAGGACACCCGGCGGGCAAACCTGTGGATTGTCGGTGTCGACGGTTCAGGTAACCGCCCGCTGACCAACGGCAAACGCAACGACAGTTCCCCTGTCTGGGCGCCCGACGGCAGCCGGATCTATTTCGTGTCCTCCGACGGCGAGAGCCGCCAACTGCATGCCTACTGGACCGCCACCCACCAGATCACCAGCCTGACCCGGCTGACGCGCTCGCCCTCCGGTCTCAGCATTTCCCCGGACGGGAAGTGGATGATTCTGTCCATGTCGGTGCCGAGCAAGCAGGACCCGCTCGCCTCCCTGCCCTCCAAGCCGAAGGGCGCTGAGTGGGCGTCGCCGCCCATGCAGATCGAGACCATGCCCTATCGCCTTGACGGCGCCGGTTACCTTCCAAACGCCTATTCCCACCTCTTTCTGGTCTCAACCGACGGGGGAACGCCCTGGCAATTAACCAAAAAAGAATTCAATTACGGCGGTCGCGTGACCTGGGCGCTCGACGGCAAGAGTTTTTACTTCTCGACCAATCTGAACGAGAACTGGCGCCAGGAGCCCGTTAACTCCGAGATCTATCACATGACCCTGGGCGGCAAGATCACCGCTCTCACCGATCGCGACGGGCCCGACGAAAACCCGGTCCTCTCCCCGGACGGGAAGTGGATCGCCTACACCGGTTTCGACGACAAGCGCCATGCTTATGATGTCCCGAATATCTACTTGATGAAGGCTGACGGCAGCGGTAAACGGCTGTTGTTGGGCGACCTGGACCGTCAATTGGACCAACTTCACTGGACCGCCGACAGCAAGAGCCTGGTCTTCACCTACGACGATCAGGGCAACGGCAAGGTGGCCCTGGTCAACCTGAAAGGCAAGGTCACCAAACTGGCCGATAACCTGGGCGGCAGTTCTTTGGGTCGGCCCTACGGCGGCGGCGACCTGACCTTACATCCCAACGGCACTTACGCCTACACCATGGCCACGCCCCACATCCTGGGCGACCTGGCCGTGGGTAATATCGACGGCGGTAAGGCGCGCCGTATCACCGGCATCAACGAGGACCTGTTCGGCCGGCGCGAGTTGGGAGAAGTGGAAGAGATCCGCTACAAATCGTCGTTTGACGGTCGCGAGATTCAGGGCTGGATCGTCAAACCGCCCGGATTCGACGCCGGTAAAAAATACCCGCTGATCCTGGAAATCCACGGCGGGCCGCACTCGGATTACGGCGATCGCTTCTCCGCGGAGGTCCAACTCTTCGCCGCGGCCGGCTACGTGGTGCTGTACACCAACCCGCGCGGCAGTTCGTCCTATGGCAAGGAGTTCGGCAACCTGATCCACCACAACTATCCCAGCGAGGACTATGACGACCTGATCTCCGGGGTCGATGCGGTCATTGCGAAGGGTTACGTGGATCCGAACCGGCTGTTCGTGACCGGCGGCAGCGGCGGCGGCGTGCTGACCGCCTGGATCGTGGGCAAAACGGACCGCTTCAAGGCGGCGGTATCGGCCAAACCGGTCATCAACTGGTACAGCTTCGTGCTGCACGCGGACCTGACCACCTACTTCGTTAAGTACTGGTTCCCCGGCCCGCCCTGGGAACACCCGGAACACTATATGAAGCGTTCGCCGCTTTCCCTGGTGGGCAACGTCACCACACCCACGATGCTGCTGACCGGCGAAGATGATTACCGTACGCCCATATCTGAATCGGAGCAATACTACGCGGCCCTGAAACTGCGGAATATCGATACGGCCCTGATCCGCATTCCGGACGCCTCCCACGGTATCGCGGGGCGCCCCAGCCAGTTGATTGCCAAGATCAACTACATTCTGGGCTGGTTCCAGAAATACGACACGGTAAAACGCAACACCAAGATGATCAGTAGCGAGTAAGTCGATAACCTGCCCGCGAGTCACCGTATGAGCGTATGGTGACTCGCGGTCGTTTCGCTACGCGCGCGAGATTTGGGGAAACGGGCATATAGACTTGATTGTCCTTCGATTGTCGAATCGAGTCGGAAGGGACCTGGAACCGTTTGTGATTGGTTGTCTCGGAAAACTGCGAATCAAAGAGTCCGTTCCGATTCCTCGACCCGGAAAAGTCGGGAGCAAAGAATCAGGCCTCATTCCTCGACCCGGAAAAGTCGGGAGCAAAGAATGAGAACTGATTCTTTGCTCCCCTAAAAGTAATGTGAAAGAAATCAGTTGTAGGTCCTTGACCCGGAAAAGTCAGGAGCAAAGAATGAGAACTGGTTCTTTGCGCCCCGACTTTTGGAATCGAGGAATCCTCGCCGACCGGGTGAGCGAAATACAACGACGATGATCCCGAAGTAGCGTGAGGAAGCCCGGGCACGGAACGATCAAAGACGGAACCAGGACGGTTGCGGTTATAGACAGGTGCTTACCGGCACGGCCCGGGTTTGCTCGCGTCGGACAATCATGTTCCGAGGAACAAGTCATGACTTTAAGACCGAAG
>JAAUYB010211045.1_pt1 | contig 47983 bp, 86 predicted proteins | sample 7278071 | NCBI WGS metagenome assembly JAAUYB01 (sample SAMN14350121, study PRJNA611818) | marine sediment metagenome | isolation source: surface marine sediment (1.8m) | place: French Polynesia: Moorea | collected 2018-08
GTCGAATTTTGCTTTATTCATGTGTATCACCTACCCTTTTTTATGACAAACCGAGTATATAAAGTAGTATGTTCTTTTATAAAGCACTTATAAAAGATATATTCTACAGTATACGAAAGATTTATAAAAGAATTTTGGTACGCTATTATTCATCACTAAGAAGTAAAGAAAAAAGGAAAAAATGCCATCACATGATGACACTATAAAAGACCTCTTCACGCTGGAAGTGGTCGAATTCCTCTACTGTATGGGGTTTTGCCATTGTAGGGTATATAATTTGTATACTGGTATTTAAATCTTTAGAAAGTAGTATATAAAGAAAAAAGGAGTATAAGAATTAATTACTCCTTAGTAATTAAATGTACGTCTGTTTTGCTGGTGCTGGTTATGTCCCGCCACACTAAGCCGAGGTTTTTTACTATCCTCCCGTGACTACTGACACCTACGCCACCCTCAAAGCTTGGAAGGATGCCATACCCTGCCCCGTAGCCCAGAATAGCCCTGCGGCTTAAAAACTTCCTCTTGTCCTCCTCTTTAAGCTTGGAGCGGTTGAAGGCTCTCAGCCTTGCGTCCTCTTTAGCATACAGAAGCCGCAATAAAGGAAGGTGACTGTTTAAAGCTTCTGCTGTCGATGTGCTATGCTTACAGTAACCACACCCACCGATAGAAGACCCAACAAAGCCGTAGTTGGTGTATGCTCTGGGATTATGACCCCACATATAAGACTTTTTCCACTCAACAGTAATAACAAGCTGGTTTCCAAAATCTGATGCATCTTCTACGGCTTTAATCTGCTGGTTGAACTCCTGACGAGCCTTTATAAACGTCTTCTCAAACCACCTTTTAAGCTTCTCTCGTTGCTGTTCTTCTGTGCCTTTATACGTCTTACCTTCCCATTGCAACGCTTCTTTAAGGTCGTCTTCTGCTCGTTTCAGGTTATCATTAAACTGTCTTTCTAGTTCAGTTAAACCTGCTTTCCGTAGCTCTTTAAAACTCTTGGGGTGGTACTCTATCATACCGACACCACAACCACCGCAACGGCTTGGTACATCATCGTAGCCCGTGCTAGTCGTCTTCCCGCAATGGTCACAACGCCACAAGGAAAACGATTTAGTTTTATAATTGTTGTACTTGTCTCCTTGTGTGCTGTCTTTCCGTTCTATGTACATCATTTTACCACCTCACAGTCGGTAAACTTTGAACTGTTCACCACCGACAAATGGTAATCCAATGCACCTTTAAGTGACCTGTGCGTTTTTACTACTTCATAGTCAAGCTTGGTAATGTCTATGCAGAAGTAGTTAAAAGTGTCTGCTTGTGCTATGGCTGTCTGTCCGCTCCCTTTCCCCATATAATCAGGGGTTCTCCAAGTAGTAGAAACAACCTTAATTTTCCGTGTGAAAGTGTCGGGTGTAAGAAAAGCAACAAACCGAACACTTCCGAATTCCTTGTTTATGTGTCTTGATTCTATCATTCTGACCACCATGATTTAGACCCGTAGCCCTTCTGGTAACCCTCTAAAATTATCGGGTTTCCGTTGTCATCTTCTCCGATACTATCAACACAGTATTTAAAAGGGTAACTTGGCTGAGACCCTATAAAAACCTCTGCGTCTTGGTCGTAGTCTTGCAGTTCCTCTATCAGTTCACTTACTAACGTTTTAACCACCCCTCAGTAGCAAAACATACTCGGTGGAAAGCTAAATCTTAGCTCGTTGCAGTATACCTTAATGTCGTTCATCACGCACCACCGCTTTATAAATGGGTTTAACTGTGGTGCTAGTTGGTACTCTCGCTTTCCCTTCTTGACGAATAGACACGGTATATCAACCAATGTCAAGTCAAGTCCTGTAACACGGTCATCCAGACCCTTAATTTTAGCTTTGAGTAACTCCAAAGCCTTTTTATGGTGTTTTTCTGTGTCCATGACCGAGTTAAAGAGGGGTCGCTATTTAATATTTTCGTGACTATTCAACAGTAAGAATTATATAATATTTGAGTATACCGCTCCTACTCCTTGAATTCTAGGGTTTGAGCGTTTCTTAACTCAAAAGTAACACCAGTTAAACAAAACACTTAAAAACCCCCTTTTCCCTTTAAGACCTTAAAAGATGGACTTAACAACCGCAAAGATTTTTATAGCTCTGCGAAGACATTTTAATTTATGGTTCAGTCTGTTAATCGTAAAGCTTTTAAAGGGTAGATGATACGCCGTAGTAGTGACAAATTCTTAGGTTTCGGGGATTGACGTAGACTTAAAATCAACAAGTAGAAATAGAGCCATTTATAAATGTTCTGGGAAATAGAAAAAACTGCTTTAAAGGGCGGAGACCTTATCTTTTAAGGGTGGGGGGTTAAAAAAATAAAGAGCAAGGGTTAAACTCCACCCTTGCCAACTTTAAGAATGTTGTTACAGAACGTTGCTACTTTCTTGTTCTTCGCTATGACTTGCTCTACTCGTTCCTTCTGAAGCTGTGCATCCGACATTATATCGGTTGCTTCATCTGATGCGTATTCTAGTGTCTCTATGAGGTCGTTGACAACGCCACCAGTCTCTTCTGTCCTGTTCTCTAGTTCAGTAGTCTTCCCTACTTTATCGCTGTTCCAAAACATTTCTATCGAACCTCTCTCATTCAAGTTTGATATCGGTGAACGTCATTTCACTTATCCGTCCATGTATTTTATACTGGCTGTCGAAGTGCCATTCGTTGTTCCTACTGAGTTCTGACTTACCATCAAAACCATGCACACGTTCACCAGCACCAAAGTAAAACACATATTCCGTCAAATCGCTTGTAAGCAGTATGCTCATCTTCTTCTCTTTTCGGTCTTCAATTAAATAAAGACCACAAGTGTTCTTTATGTCGTCCCAAGTCAATGACGAGGTTTTCCTTTCAAAATCAATTTCGAACATTTCTAATCACCTTTCATATTTAACTAATGGATAGTAACGAGGTCGGGATATCGGAAGGTATTGTGCCTGATATTGTACTCTTTGTTTTTTCATCCGTTCCCGTTTGCCTCTGTATGCTCTTAGCTCTTGGAGATGTTGCTCCAATGAAGTATAATCTCTATGTATGTTCATGGTGTTCTTTCCACTCCTCAAAAGTAGGTGTTCTGGTCTTCACAATATATACATCCCATTCAGCACCCATCAATTGTGTTGAAGGAAAAACCTGTCCTTTGTTATGAATCCATTTCTCTTCCTTCTTCTCTTTCAAAAGCTTCTTAGCTCGTTTCTTAATCTTTTCATGATTCTTCTTTTCAATATCGTTACAGTACTTCTGTTTAGCGGAGAACTCATCCTTGACCAAGCGTTCAGCGTTCTTTTGGAATACATAATCTGCGCAGATTATGGTTTTCAGCTTCCTGTCTTCGCTGAATAATGTGAATACTACTTGCAGTTTTTCTATATAGAGTAAGTCGCTGAACAAGTAAAAGAACTTCTCTTTGAATGTCATTGTTTATCACCTGTCAATGCGTTATTAGTGATTGCTTGTTTCAAGACCATGAGACACCTTCTAGTAAGTTGTTTACGTACTTTCCTTGTATCAATTACCATGTTACTGCCTAAGATATCTTGCCAATGTTCCTCGTACATATCTTCAAGCACTTTCCTTGGTAGATGTTCCATCAAAGGCATATCAAGTTCATGACCATCATCAATGAGCTTGAATATCATCTTATCAATCCGAGCATTGGTGCAGTATTTAGCAACTATCTTACCTGCATCGTCAACTGAATATTTAGGTATACCGCCAAACGTCTCTGCATTTGATTCCTTGAACGCATCTCTCACGTACTTAGCGAACATATGGTTATTGTGCTTGTCCTCATATTCATAGTTCTTGAAGACTACACCTTCCGCTTGTGCTTGTGGATTAGATACTGGTGGATAAGCTGTTACTGGTACATCACCATCACCGAAACCTTTTATATCACCAGCTTTACACTTCTTAATGATTGGTGTAGACTTGAACCCTAGAAACTCAAACACTTCATGAGCGTTTGCTCTGTACTCGTCCTTCTCGACATCGTACACATCGAACCCAAGGAACGGTGGTACTACTTCCCAGTTATAATCCATTGTGTGCTTGACCATACATTCTCCATAGAAGATATGTTTAGGCATGAATCTGTGTGGGTTCTGATTGAACACTTCTCTTACATATTTAACACATCTAGTGAAGTTCTTGGCTACATTAGAGTCTTCACCTTCGTTACTGGTGAGTTGTTGTGTCCTGCTACCGAAGATTATTTGTCCTTTCTCAGTAACATAAAACCTAAAATTAGCACCATCCATCTTCTCTTGGATAATGATTTCGTGGTCTGGATTGGCAAAGATGTTCTCGTTATCTTTGTGTCCTAACGCTTTTATTTTGCCGTACTTCTTGAATTCTTCCATTTTCAATAGTCTGAAAACTCATAGGATGTTAGTTTTGGTGTGCCCCCCTTCCAAAACTCTTCAACAGCATCGTATGGGTCTTCTTCAACTACAACAGATTTCAGTGAAGCATCTTCTGAATGTGTACCCCCTGCACAACTACAACCTGAGCTAAAGTACCATTTCAGTTGTCCTTTTTTAGTGACACCAAGACCTTCGAAACCATGATGACCCCAACCTTCGTCATAGTCTTTCTTGACATAAATGATGACACATTTTCCCTCTTTGTCAAAGTCTGATTCAGGTAGTTTTGCATAATTCTCTTTCACGTAATCCACAATCTTTTTGAGTTTCATCTTTTTTCGCACCTTGTTGTATAGTTCTTTCTGTTTATCCCTGACTTCTTGCAGACAGCTAGGTGACATCCTAATCTCACTGTATTGATACCAACACCAATGAGTATGTCTACCTACAGGTTCATAAGACAAATGACCAAGAGGAACGTTATCTTTATTGTATGCAGTCTGTGACCATTTATCCCCTCTCCAATCTATCCTTTTCTCGACCATTCTAACGCTTCGTTGACCTTCTCATGGAAAAAGATGTCATCAATCTCTTCAACACCATAATAATTCAGTTTTGGTGAAGTGACCTTGAATCCACAATCTACCAAGACATCTAGGATGTCGTTTGTCTGTTCTAGTGTTAGTTTCATTTGATGAGGACGGGTGGAATTGCACCACCGACCACAGTATCCGTTGTTATGAAGCTTCCTGCACTTTACTACTAAGCTACGTCCCCGTTACTTGATTGACTGATATCACGTCTGATAGATTAGCTTCGAAGCACGAGGTAGCACAATCCATACCCCTACCTCACTGTAGGGTGTTGTGCCTTTCCACACCTATCATCTCTCGTGTCAGTCAATCGTATGCTTATTCCTCGAAATTAGTTGGGGTGTTTTGTTCACAACTATCACAAGGACAAGGTGATTCTGCCTTTTCATGCACACAATCACCACATTCTCGGTATAATCTCATTTGTCTGGATAAGTGGGGAGATTTGGTGACAGGTTCTCCCCGTGACCTGATGGTTTGTAGTACCCATATAGAGGTGAAATAAATTAAAAATATTTTATGTCATACAGTCCACACCCTAGCTGAGTACACCTATGCAGTTCAAAGTCTCTTCCGTCAAGGGTCTTGCCTGTCAACATCATGACAAATTCGTGGTCTTTACATCTCATCTTCATGTTTCATATAATGGTTGAGGTCTCTTTTAAATGTTTCGGTTGCCTGTTGTTACTTCATGGTGAAAAAGAGTCCTATTTATTCTGTCTATCATACTTACGTTCAAGCAACCCGACAAATTTTGACACTTTTCCACCTAGAGATATATGACATCCTCTAGCTCTGCTTTTGTATTCATAATATGAATAACAATGTTCACATCTAAACAATGTTTTCACCATACTCCTTCTCTCCTGACTCAACTAAGAGTCCTCTATATCTTCGATGTGGATAAGTCCACATTTTTCACATTCTTCATACTCAATTTCATTACCATACTTAGTAAGTACAGCCCCGCAGTATGTCTGTTGTCCACAAGTTTCACATATCATGGTAAATCAGTCTCTTTTAATATATGTCTCCATCTTCAAGCCCTGCGTAATCATAATTACCAGATTCAACAGCTTCTTTATGGAGCTTATAAAAGTCTGGTTCTTCTTCGTCCTCTAGCTCAAAAGTTGCTTCGTTCTTTTCAGTCCACCAAATCTTAACTTTTTTCATTCTTTTCCTCCTGATTCAACTAAGAGTCTGCTTTACCTCATTCGATAAATCTCTCTTCGAATCCTTTTAGCTTGAAATATCCAAGATTGGATTCTTTCTTCATTCACTTTGATTCCTTGATTGGCTTTTGCAACATGAATTTCCAAATATTCAATTTCTTCATCAATATCTTTCAATATGTCTTTTTTCATATCTTCTCTGCCTTGTTTGTATGTTTTCATCTTTCCCTCCTGACTCTAATGAGAGTTTGTTTTACCTCTTTCCACCAATACTGAATGGTTTTGTAGCAATTCACATATCTCTTCCATAAATGGTTTCATCTCAGTCAGCGCATAGATTCGAGCATTCAATTCAATTCTCATGTCTCGCTTCCCTATTGAGGTCTTCTCCATAGTATCAATCATGGCTTCTGATTGTCGCAATCTTTCTATTCGCTCTTCAATCAATTTTCCTATAGGATGCATTTTCTCCTCCTGACTTTAATTTTTGTTTATAAATGATTATAGTTTGAAACTCTTTTTCCTGACCTCACCACAGAGTTTACACTCTTGGATGAGTGAAACCTTCGTTCCTTTACTGTAGCTACCAAAATCATCTGAGTATTCGTAACCCATTTGAAACCTTCTTGTTGTTACCCATTTGTGGTTACAAAACCATTGTCTGAATCTCATTTTCTTAATAGTGCATATTCTCTGGTCTATGGTAATCGCCACAGTACCAGCAGTACCTATGAGATTTCCTCAACAGGTATGCCACTAATCGCATCCTTATAGTGTTCTCTACTCTTCTGAATAAGTGTGTCATAGTTCTCTCTATGCTTGTCCTTCTTAGCGTCAATGTCAGGAATCATCGTATTCGGCTTGGGCTTCGTAGTACCCTTCATGATGACCAGCGTCCCACCCATCATCATAAGCTTCTTCGTTGCCTTCTTTCCACCCATCATCATATCCTTCTTCCCACCCTTCATGATAAGCTTCTCTCTTAGCCTTCTCAAACTCCTCAAAAGTCATCTCAATCTCTGCCATCGTCTTTCACCTCTGGTGTTGGTCTGGTGTCATCAATCATGTGGCTTGAATGGTTCAATGGTGTTACTGTTGAATCATGAAACTTTTTCATCACATCATAGTGAGACCAGAACTGTTCGTCTTGCACAAGGAAGATACCAAACTTGAAATCGCCACATTTGTATGGACACTCAACAACGTGTTCTCTTGGTGGTCTGATGATTGCCGCCTTATTCTTAGCTTTACTCTTCACAGCAAACCCCACCACTTCACTACAGAGCGGACATGATATCTGTCTGATGTTGTTTGGTAGTTCGTCTTCGCATTTCATTGTGGATACATCTCCAAATGATATCCTGTACCATAAGCATCTAACTCAACTGAAAGGACATATTTTTCCCCTTCAACTTCCACTACTAATTCATCCCCTTCTCTCATTAGCAGTCTCATTTTGTTTTCTTCCTGAATTCACTTTCGGGGTGGTTAGTTATTTTAGCGAACTCTTCTTTAGTAACTTCGAGATGTTTCTTGACTTTGACTGGTTGAGACCACCTGTTTCCATCTTCAATACATACCAACACCATCTGGTGTTCGTCCACAGAAGCAAGAATATACTCCTCTCCGTCCTTGTGAAAGAACCTGTCACCCCTCTTATGTAGTGGTAAGTTGACACACCCAACTATAAAGTTTTGACATTCTTCACAATCTTCAATGTGTTTCTTCATCTCTTTAACCTTCATCTTATACAACCTCTCAGTTCAGTCATTCTCATACTTCTCCTTCAACTCAGCCAATTTTTTGCGTTCCTGTTCTTCCCTTTTCTTTGCGTTTTTTTTGTCATCTTTCTTTTTCTTTTTGGCTTTAGCATCCTTTCTTTGCTTAATTATCTTCTTGACATTTTCAGCGTCAGGAAACATAGATATGCTTTCTTTCTTGACTTCACGGATGTCAATGATTTCTCTGTCATCATCATCCTCCGAACAAGATTCAGTCTTACAAGCTTCTAACTCATCAATCCATTGTTGAGCATCTTCAACTTTATCAAAATCTTCATGTTCTGAGTATGTTTGTCTACAACACGTACAGCCGTATCCGTTACCTTGTTCATAAGTTATTCTTATCATTTTACCTCCTTGCCGTTGGGAATCATCAAGACCCCTGTTTCTGTAGATTTACCATTGTTACGTAGTAACTTGTATGGAAACTCTTTTGTTGTGGTGTCCATGTAACAATCATCACAACACCATTCTCCTTCCCTGTTCCTTGTCAGTCTGCTTGGATGTTTCTCTTCTTTACAGACTTGACAGCATGATTGGTTTCCTTGTTCCATTCTTCTCTTCCTGTTCAAATTTTCTATAGTATCTTGCTACTGTACTTTTGCTACAGCCAATCATCTTACCGACCTCTGCATATGAATAGTAGTTGCCTTCTTTGTTGAGTAGGTAATGTTTATATATCACTAACTGCATTTCCAGAGGGATTGTCCGTGTCCTCACAGCATAGTCTTTTGGTGTACTTTCGGAGTTATACCTATTTCTAACTTTTGGTATGACTTTCTCCCCACGCAAATATTTGAGTGAGTTGCATGGTGATTTCACACAAGATTCCATCGTTTCTGCAACATTCTTAGTGTACTAGCAACCTTCTCATCGTTGAAGTACACTTCGTTGAGTAGATAGTGGATGTCCTCTCTTATAAATGTTTCGTCCATGACGTATCACTCCTTAGTGGTTACGCTTCGTCTTCCTCGACTTCTTCCTCTGTCTCTTCCAAAGCCCTGAACTGTTCCCAGAGACCCCTAAACTCTTCTTGCTTAGGTTTCAGTCTTTCTTCGGTCTCTTCAATCCCCCCTTCTAAATCTAAGATTCTTTCTTCGTTGTTAGAGATTTGGTCTTCCAAGTCACCATTTTCCCATTCCAACTCATCAATCTCATCTTGGAAAGCATAAATCTCTGATTGAGCGGTATCAATCTCATCTTCCAGTACATCCAAATGTTCGTCAATCTGTTCTTTTTCGTTTTTCATTGTGTCCTCCACCAATATATTTTAGGTAATGAGTCTGGGCTGTTTCTCTCTGAGTTGCGTCTTGCTATCTCTGTATCAATGTCAAGTATCTTGTCTGCGTAGTACATTCGTTGTTTGACCAAATCCTCATCATTAATGTTTAGCATTGTCCTTCCACTACTGCTTCTCCAAGACCCAATCATATAATTGTGGTCTGTTGTTTGGTTGGTATCCTACTATCTCTAGCTTCTTGTCAAGGTTTGGTTCTTGCATAGCCAGTTTCTTGATAGCATCGAACTTCTTTGTCTCTTTTGCATCCATGTTCTCAGTAGGATGCAGGTTCTCAATGTAAGCTAAGACTTCTCTCGTCTTTCCATCCGCTTGATTGAACAAGTTATGTTTCATGCTCCATAGTGTGTAGTAACCCCTTTATAAGTGTTTCGGTGGCGTGTTGTTACTGCTGAGTAATTAGGTAATAGACTATAATAAGATAATATCATAATAAGATAATATCATAATTACTATTCCTAGCTATTACGCTATCTTGTAATTACGTAATTACTGTTTGTCACTCACCGACAGATACATATTCTGTCCCATATAAAAACTTATAAAGGATAGCGTCTTTAAGTAGGGAATGATTGAAATGGAATTGCCATTAAAGAAAAGCAACAAAGACGTTCTTGCAATCCGTACACAACAATCCATCGAGAAGCAATCAGATGAGAAGCTAAAAGCTAGGTGCATAGAGTTAGCTATCCTGTTCTTTGACAAGGACATAGCCAAAACCACCGATGATTTTGTCATGAAGGTTGCTAGTAATTTCTATGGATTTTGTAAGGATAATCAGCAAGAAATCAATGTTGAAGTATAGAATGAAACAACGAGGAGTTGATAAGTTTGGAGACAAAAGAGAGATGGGAGACCCACACAGACAGCTTTACTTTGGGAACAGCAGGTAAAAATGGTGCTGTGAAAGTCTACTTTGACGTGAATGACTTTAAAGGGGCGGAGCAAAGAATAGCAAAGGGGGTACTCCTCTACAGAAAGTTCGTGGAACAGATACAATCCACAGAACAACTAAAAGACATAATCGAAGGTGCATAACATGAATAAAGATTTGATACAAGAAAACGGAGACTATGTGAACTTCATGGTCAGAAAGATTAAGGAAGGAGAAAGACCACACGTTACCTTTATGGAAGACGGTGATAGCTTTGGTACTCAGACAGGACAATATGGAGACTACACAATCGTCCAAGTTAAATACGAAGGCGTTGAATGTTCAATGATACTTGATGCTAAGATGCGGTCTGCGGCTTATGGTAGCAACCTGTTGCAAGAAGTCGGTCACTTTAAGGAAGGTGAGATTGTAGAGATTTCAATGCACACCAAGAAGACTAAACATCCTAATCCATTGAAACTGTATTCGATGACTAGAGCAGTTAACCCTGATAAACCAGAAGAAGCTGTCTCTGTTGACGACATCCCTGATACATCAGACATTGACGAGAAACAAGCAGAGAAGGTCAAGGTAGCTCTAGAGAAGCATAGAGATAAACCAACGTTTAACTTTGAGAACGTCAAGAACACAATCATGACCAACCTCAAATGTGACGAGAAACAAGCTAATGCGTTGTTTGTGAAATGGTTTGCCATGCCACAAGATGACGAAATCAAAGTTGACTTGTAAGACTGAGGGATGTAATTCCCTTGTCTACAGAGACTTCCAAAGATGTGAACCTTGCATTGACAGAATCATCAAGGAATACTACCTCGAAGAAGAACGCAAGGAAGCTGAACGGAAGAAGAAGATTGACTGGGGAGAAGTCAAGAAAGTTGAAGACACAACAGAACAACAGGAGTTGATGTGAATGAAGAGCGGTTACGAACCTTACTACATAGGAAATGAGAGTTACCAAGACGTGAAGGAGAAAGAAGATGGCTAACTACACAGACATGATGAGCATTATGTTCTACAGAGTTTATTCAGATGGTAGACCACCAGAGTTTCTGAGTGGGTTCACTAAACCGAAGACTGGTGCTACAGCTAACGCTAAGAAGGTTGCTGGTAACAGGAAGAAGACACATTATCCTAAAGCTAAAGTTGGTGGTACACTTGAAATTTGAAGAACAGTTCCCAAGTTTAATGGAACACGCATTAGATGAACTTGGTGCATCAGATGATGCTATACAAGATAGGTTGATGGAACATTGCCTTGACAAACAAAAAGTGAGGGAAGTAATTGGTTATGTTAAAACACAAGGAACATTCACAAACAGAAACTGGGACATAATCTTGAAACAGAAGTTGGGGTTGGAAGAATGATATGCTACAGAGACATGACGTTCTGTCCGTTCTGGATAGATTGTAAGGAAGGGAAACTGTGTAGTAGGGCTTTGACTGAGGAAGTTGAGAAGGAAGCGGAAGAGTGGTATGGTGGTAGTGACGCACCGATAAGCTTCTTTTCCAAGAAACCTGATTGTTTTGAGGTAGATGATGGATACTACTAACGCTTCATGGTGGACATATGACGTGCTGAATAGCTTTAACAAGAGCTACTACAACAACATCATTTACTATGACCATCTGCAAGAGGAAGACTTCTTAGAAGAAGGTAGCAAGAACAAACCCGAACCACGTAGTGTCTGGGTATTCAACTACAACAAGAGAAAGTATCTGCTTGACACCGACTACGAGAACCAGCTACCAATCAAGGTTAACGAAGTAGAACAAATCATTCATCGGACAAGACCACATTATCTCATAACTAACCTTGACCCAATCAAGATTAAGCAGGAACGTTGTCTATCGTTCAGAGACTTGATTGATGGATTCATGGCTGTTCAACATACACAACCAGAAGACTTCTTCCTGTACAGGATAATAGCACTCGCATCGTACATTGGTAGGGTTAATGTGAGGGTAAGTAGTGAACCAGCTTTCGGTAAGGATGGTGTGTTCAAAGCTATCAAGTACCTCACGAACAAGTGTGCAGTCACTAAAGCTAGGACGTTCCCTAAGCTAGAGTTTAATCTCAGGAACGATATTGTAGTACTACCTGAGCTTAGTAACATCCAGACTGGACAGATAAGTCTTTACCAAGACTTCTTGTTGACTGTAGGAGACTTCTCCACAAGCTACGACAAAGGTAGTCTAGCCAACACCAAGTTCAAGACATACAACAGCTACGATATAAGTAATCTTAGCCTTGTAGTGACGTTTAACGACTATAAGAACTACGTTGCTAACCAGACAGAGATGAAATACTTTGACAGGATGTTTCAACCTGCTGTACTCAATCGGTTCTTGCCACTACGTCTGAGAGGTAACATTAACGTATCGCAGTTTGACTTACACTCTTCATATGTCAAGGAGACGATGGATAATGCAAGGACACATTATATCCAGACATTGAGGACTATGGAGTGGTACAAACATAACTATTTCAAAGAACTTGATTGTCTACTGATGGATAGTATCACCCTTGACAAGTATCCTATGACAGAGAGACAGTTCAAATCATTCTACTTAATCTGTGAGATGCTTAACCTATACTCACAAGACAAGACTGAGTTCCTTGACCTTGTGAATCATTTGTATGATAGGTTCAAGGACTATGACCTTATGTTTGCAGAAAGAGACGACCCCACACAAGCTGTGGTCGAGGAGTTTATAAGATGAAGATAATAATTGAGATTGACGAGATGGGTGAATATTCTGATGCTATGAAACTGCAAAAGAGAATAGAAGTCAATACTGATTTTGAATATGATGTCGAGGTAAAGGAAAGATGAATGAAGATATGTTAGAACACATACTAGAGAACGTACCTATATTGCCTATGCCGACAGAGTTGATGAATGTTGGGTTAGCGAACAAGAACCCTTTGTTTGCATACGCATCGAAAGGAATTTATGGAATCTGTGCTGGAATCTTCCCGTTCTCAGACGAATCAAAAGGAAGGTACATAGTCCTTAACACCGACTGTCATGACTTACCACGTAGACTTATGCACGAAGTTGTCATGTATCAGTATGGTCACTTGATGCAAGACCACCTTGGCGGTACAGAGACTATTACTGTTGAAGATAGTGGTAGTTGGGAGATGTCTGGGATTTATTGGCAAGACGATAAGCTCAGGAACATGGTAACGCAGAAAGTCATAGACTTGTTACATAAGTATGATTTGTAAGGTGATAATGTGAAATACAGAGAATATAACAACCAGTTGCGTAGTAACGATAGGAAGATAGCGTATTTCTTCCGTAACCTAAAGAAACAGCAACGGTTAGAAGATAGGAGAGAAAGGAGAAAGAAGTTCAATGGATTCAACAAAAAAAAGCGAAGGGCAATCCTACGTAGAAAAACTGGTCAGAAAGTGTGAGGCTTGTGGTACTTACTTGATACCTCTTGGTGACATCTGGGTACATCAACCTAATGTTCAATGTGAGGAAGAAGATGGTAGGTTCGTGATAAGTATGTCACCACCACTCAGCAAGAAATGGGATGCACTGCATGAAAAACCAACGACTGATTTCCAAGAGATAATAAATGACTTGGAACTTAAACATAACCAAATGTGTGGATATGGTAAGACAATCATTGACCAAGAACAGACCATCGAGAAACTAGAAGAACAACTAGAAGAATTCAAAGGGAGGTCACTATGGGAACGATTGACAAACTCCTAAGATATATAGTAACCACAGAGTTAATCATCATAGTGGTGTTTGCTATCTATGTGTGGGTGATGCAACTATGGTAAAAAACCCTAGAGCGAAAGGAAACAGAGTTCAGAGAGAGCTAATCACCATGCTAGAGAATCATGGTTGGTTAGTCGGTAAGGTTGAGGTTGGCGGTAAGTTCGTCAAGCAGAAAGACTTGTTCGGTTTGTTCGACCTCTGTGCTATGGGAACTAGTGGTGAAGTTATGTTCATCCAAGTAACTTGTAACAGACCCCATGCCCATAAGAAGTACGAAGCATTTGCAAAGAAGTATGCTCACCCTATGCTTTTATTCAGACAATATGTGAGAGTTGATAGGAATGGTTGGAAAACAACAGAATACACAAAGAAAGGAAGAAGAACTTATCAAGTTGCCTTGGGCTAACAAGTTCCGTGAACTGTACGAATCAGACTTAGATAATGTGACAGTACTGAACGAATACTTGTCATACTGTCATCAACAAGAGAAAGAGTTGACAGAAAGATGGAACAAAAAAATAGCTACCGAGAAAGACGAGACATCGCAGAAGACACAGGAGAACCAACCCTCGAACAACTGTGCAGAAGACATAACTACTCCACAGTAATAAAACAAAGACCATACTGCACACGAGACGATGATTGCCTGTACAAAGCAGACACACTTACAGAAGACACAGGAATGTATCGTTGCATGAACTTGGAAAAACAATACCTTGGGTGATTAAATTGAATAAAAAGAAAGAATGGGAAGACAACCCGCATTACTGCTTCAATCATTACGTAGCAGACCCTAACGTAGATTATGATTGTGACAGGTGTACTAAGTATAACACAGCACCAGACAGTTGTGAGAACTATGTATCAATAGGAATGATGCAACCAGTAACACCTGATACATACGAAGCAACACGTTTCAATGAGAAAGGAGTAGACTTGACAGACAGGAAAGAGCTTACTGATGCTCTTCAAAGAGGAGATGTCAAAGGACTATTGAGGAAACTCGTGAAGTTAGAATGATTGACGAACCAATGTTGAAATGTGGTCACAGAGCTAACTCTAGGATTGAAGGTAAACCTGCTTGTGTGATTTGTTGTGGAATCAAAGAGGGTTATAAAGAGATAGCAGAAGAACCAGACTTATCTGATAGAGAATGTATCTGTCCAATGTGTAAAAAGATTGTACCTAGTACCGAAGCGATAGCTTTCTTTGAACACATACCAAACAAAGAGTATGATGTGCACTATGATGGGTGTTGTGGTTGGAATTAGAATGGTAGAATACGAATGTTGCCGTTGTGGTAAGATATTTGCAACCATGAGGATAGTCATGAGGTTGTGTTTGTTTGGTCAAGCTTGGGTACTCGCTCCTTTCTGTAGGAAGTGTCTCAAAGAATATCACAAGAGGATAGGACAAGAATGAATGGAATACTTGACGAAGCAAATGAGATAATCAATCACGATAGGAACGATGACTATGGTGATTTCTATGACGAATGTGTGAGGACAGCTATGATTTCTGGTGGAATGAACTGTAGAGAATACACCCCACTAGAGATTGCCAACATCAAGTTAGCAATGAAACTGTCACGAGAAGGGTTCAAGCATAAGCATGATAACCTTGTTGACACAGCAGGTTACCTTGACCTGAAAGCAGACAAACGATTCTACGAATGAGCAGACGATTATCCTACCTAAAGAAGATGCAGGAATGTTACCCAGACCTCACAGTAGTTTGGCACAAGAACAACAGAGGTAAGTGGGTATATCTCCCAATCAAAGATAAGGAAGCACAGGATAGGATAGGTTGGAAAGATTACCCTAACCATTACGTAATCCCTGCTAACGAAATCATAATTGATGTTGATACAAATGACGACAAAGCAAGACAAGAAACAGAAGAACTACTTGATAAACGAGTGTCCAGCTATACCTATGCCAAGTTTAGAAACCCGTCAGGTAAGCCGCATTACCATTTGATGTTCAACGGACTAGACAAAGTTGGTGCTTGTGACCGAAAACTCCTGAAAGAGATTATCCTTCATAAGCTATGTCGTGGTGTCATCAAGCTAGGTAAGATTGATATGCAACTCACCAGTAAACATTGTGTGAGGATGCCGTTTGGTGAGTATGAGAAAGATGCCATGCACCAAGAACACAAAGAACTAGTCACAGTTCATAAGCTGTTTGAGTTCAATGATATCCCTGATGAGTGGTACAAAGAGTTCAAGAAGAAGGTTGACGAGATAACAGTATATATAACAACAGAAGATGAAAATGGCAATCTGCCTTGCATCACATACTTCCTCCAAGAAGATTTCAAGCATCTCGCTGATGGTAGGCAGAGAGCTATGTTCATCCTTGCAAGTTACTTCAAAAGGAAAGGATTGCCTGATGACTTAGCATACGAGAAGATACAAGCATGGAATCAGTATCACCTTAACAGTTACTTGAAACCTATGCAGATACGAGCTTGTATCCGTTCAAACAAAGGATTGATAGGATGTAAGTATAGGAAACAACTACTAGCAGAGCTAGGTAAGTTAAAGATATGTGAGAAGTGTTCAATATGAAAGTAAGCTTCAAAGAACGACTATGGCTTGACATGATACTTTATGGTAACGCTTATGTCCACATCACAAAAGAGAAAGGAGTACAAAGACTTGACCCAAGAGAAGTGGAGATTTTAAGAAAATGTTAATGGTATGTGGTTCACGGACTTGGAAAGACAAAGAACTATTGTTCAAGACACTTGATGATATCTTTTTTCAAGATTGTTGGACATACGCTCTGGGCGGAACAGAAAGGAGCTTCTACATAGTTCATGGCGGTGCTTCTGGTGCTGATACCTTGGCTTCCTTGTGGTTCTTAGATAACAAGTTCAAATATGGAGCATACCAAAAAGAGATTGTCCTGAGACCTGTAGATAACAAGAAGATAAGTTACTTGTATAGGAATGTAGAGATGATTACAATGGCACACAAGATAGTTGCTTTCTGGGATGGTGAAAGTAGAGGAACTAAGTTTGTCATTGATTATGCAAAAGCAAGAGGAAAGAATATCGTAGTTATCCAAGAGAAGCTATGCAAGGTTTGTGGTCATAGAGTAAGCATAAGAAACCCCTCTGGTAAGTGTGACCACCTTTATTATCCTGAAAATGTTGCAAAGAATTTTGAATAGAGTTTACGGAATCAAAGCTTACTTCAATTTAGGAGTATCGCAGATTGCATGGTTTAGTAGTAAACTCCCCGACATCATGGCGTTCTCTTACTTAGCAGAGAAAGCTGGTTACGTGTTAAGCTTTGGTGAGCTTGTAATCTTAGCCATGTTTGCCGCCGTTATCCTTACCAGTACTGGTTGGGGTTTATGCAGGACAGGGTTATATGGAATAGAGCGTTATGCTCAGGTCAGGATTGACCCAGTACAAACAGAGATACTTGAAACATTAAGAGAACTAAAGGAGATGATGAGAAAGAATGTTAACAATAAGTGATTTACATATGAGAGCAATGATGGAAAACTTCAAAGTAACAGAAGAAGAAGCATATGAGTCAATGAGATTATTTCAACCACACAATGCAACAATCATGCACAGAGGCAAGAAAATTTTTTATAAAGACATTGATGCTGTATTTGACATTACACACGAAGAGGATGATGAACAATGAGAGTTATAACACACAGACACGAAGGGAACGAGATGTTCCTGTACCCTATAGGAGACATACACGTTGGAGATAAAGCTTTCACGCTTGAATCCAAACGCAAATTACTGGGTTACATTGATTGGGTCAAGAAGACCAAGAACGCTTATGTGTTCCTCAACGGAGACCTCGTGAATTGTGCTAGTAGGAAAAGTAAGACATCACCATTCGAATGTGATATGACGCTTCGTGAACAGATTGATTACGTTGTCGAAGTACTCACACCAATCAAGCATAAGATTCTCGGAGCAGTCACAGGTAATCACGAGTTCAGGATGGAAGACCAGTTCGGTTACAACCCAACAATAGCTATCTGTGATAGGTTAGGTATACCTTATGCTGGTTTCTCGTGTGTCTTGAAGATTCAGATGGGTTCAAAGAACAAAGGATTAGGTAGAAGAAATGCACCGAACACAACTTATGTTGGATATTTCCACCATACTAATGGGGGTGGTAGTACTCTTGGCGGTAAGATTAACAGAACAGACAAGCTTAGACAGTTGGTCTCGAACTGTGATTTCTACTGCGGTAGTCATAACCACCTGCTTGGTGTTGTACCAGTCACGACAAACATCTTCGATGAAAGGAACGGTAACATCATCAAGAAGAGACAAGTACTAGTTAATTGTGGTGGTTACTTGGATTGGGAAGGATATCCTGAGTATGCAATGCTACCACCAGTCAAGATTGGTAGTCCAAGGATTAGGTTTGATGGTACAAAGAAAGATATCCATGTTAGCGTATGATGACATTGAAAGAAGCAGTCAGAGACTTGAAAGAGTGGTACAATAAGAAGAAGCGTAGAGCGAATGGGTTAGATGTCTTAATAGATATCTACCTAGCCCAAGATGAATTGAAGAACCGTGTCTCTGAGCTTAGTTACCTTGGTAGGAGATACTACTCTTTGGTAGGGAAAGAACTAGTGAAAGATGAAGACCCGTTACGACTTATCGTAAGACCAGAAATAGAATTGAAGTACATGGTTAAAGCTTACAAACTAGCTAAGGAACTTGATAAGAAACCTTTAGCTGTGAGGTTTTACAATGTGGTACGATATCAACTGGGAGGAAGACAACATGATGACAGTAGACTTAGCCCTCTTGAAGAAGGTATACGCAAACAAACGTAATTGTCTTTGTACGTTCAACCAAGAATGTCCTTGCACGAGATTCTTAACTACTAAGAACTGTAAGTGTGGTCTGTACAAAGAAATCAAGTCACTTTAGAATTCTAAATATTATTTTTCTTAATTTTCTTTTGAACATATCCCATAGATTAGAGTCATCATAGACTTCTACTATTGGAAGACCCATTTTTCATTTAAGGGCAAAATAAAAAATAAAAAGAGGTAGGGAGTACCTACCTTAGCTCGATGCTAACAAGGTCAACATCGTCTACTTCGCCATCCTTAAACTCAACGTTATAGGTGGCTTTGTATTTAATGTCATCTTGCTCGAATCTTGCTTGGACGATAACATCAGCATCGCTGTCGTCAAAGTCAACGTCTTCGATTTCAATGTCCTCATCATCATCGTAGATTTTGAATCGGTCAATGTCATCTTCGTCAAGGACTTCGCCGTCAATCTCTTCTTTATCAAGAAGGTCGACTCCTTCATCCTTAACTGCGTCAACAGCTAACTTCTTTGCTGAGTTAATGAAGTCAATCCTTTCAACGATTTGGTCAACTTCATCATCATCAAGGTCGTCTAGTAAGTAACAGACCTTACCATCATTGTCGTAGATATGGTCAAGAACCATCTGTAGGTTATCACTATCTACTTCGATTTCGACAGGGACTTCTACAGGCACTTCTACGAGTTTTTCAACCTCGACTATTTGTTCAAAAGGAACGGGAACTTCAACAGTAACCAGTTTCTCTTGTGTGACAACCTTATCCACATAGATTGGTTCAGGGTTGTCAAGAACAAATCCGCCACCTAGACCAGCTAGACCAACGAATACAGAACCAACTACTGCTTGTACTTTTTGTTTGTTTTCCATTTTGGTTTTTACCTCTATGAATTGATTTCGATTAGACTAAATAGCAAAAGCTACTTTAAAAGCTTTTCTATAGTCCAGAATACATATCTATCTTATTCTTTTGGTTTTGCCCAACTCAATCCAGTAATGCTCAGTCCGTATATACTACCTGCGTAGAGTAACAGATTGATTATACCTTCTTGATATTCTGCTGGTAAGAACATCCTTGCACCTAGTATTGCTGTACCCAATACTACTGCCCACATCCTTCTCGATTGATACCATTTCTCTGTGTTTATGTCTGCCATTGTTTTTACACCTTTAAAGGGCGAATAAGTACGTCAGGAAACCTGTCACGAATAATGTAACAAGAATCCATAATGCCTTGAATTGCCCTTCTAGTCTGTTGTAACGTGTGACCATACCTTCCCTACCATTACCATTGATAGCGTGGTCTAGTCGATTAAGTATGACTGCTTGTTTAGCATCGCTAGTGACAAGCTTTGTAATCTGTTTGTGTATGTCCATGATTTCTTCGTCTTTCTCGCATCTGCAATGAAAGTGTTTCTTTATGTCGTCCATGTTATTACTTCCTCCAAATACCCACCATATACATCTTTGCAGAACCAGTGAACGAACTACCTTCACCACCAGCATCCACTTGCATCTTTAGTTCTGAGCTACCAGCTAGAACATGGTCAATATCAAGTGTGCCGACTTCACTAGCACCGAAAGCCCAGTCCCCATTACCTGTACCAACAAGTCCTGCTGATACAAAATAGTTTCCTGATGAATTTTGGAATATATAAGCATAACCAAAACCTGTGTCTGATTGCGCTCCACCACCACCAGCGGGGTTAGAATAATGCCCTCTACGATAAGCTATCTGTGTGTTGCCAAAGAATAATTGACAAGACGCTGTTGCGTTATCAGAAGTGTTCCTAGCTGTTGATATCTCAAAAGTGAAATAAGCAAATATCATTGTTCTGCTTGTAAACAAGTTCTTGGTTGTTGCTGTTGCCTGAGCGGAATTAGGCGCTCCTGTCGCAGAAGCCCATATGCCCGGGGAGACTGCTGGTGCAGGGTCTTGGTGTGTTGATACTGGTGTTCTAGCTTTGGTCTCAGCAGTACCACCAGATACACTTGTGGCGTTAGTCCAGTATGTTGTATCGTTGGTGTCACCATCTGAGTAACCAGATGTATCTTCCCATAGTTGGGGGTCTTCATAACCTAATGCTCTACCGTCAAGATATCTCCATACTGAACCAGTATAATAGTATAGCTTTTTCTCTGTAGTGTTATAATAGACTTGACCTTGTGTTGGTGAAACAGGAGCAGAAGATAATGTATCAAACGTAAGACTGTTGACATTGCTTATGTCGTTATCTTTCATATCAACATCGCCGTTGTTGGCTATCTCGAATACACTTGTTCCACCACTTTTCAGTACCATCTGTTTACCTGAACCTGTAGTGTTAACCTGTACACTTGTGCCAGTACCAGCATTGGCAATGTCTATAACATTTCCTATACCCGTACCCGATTTGTTGATATTTACTTTATCTTCGTTTGTTGAATCTGTGATTGTGATTGAATTTGTATCAAAGTCATTAAGCTCGGCGGCTGTCAATGCGTTACCATCTACGAATGTCATCTTCTAAAACCCCTCTATCCAGTCAGTCCCGTCATAGAAATACCATGCTCCGTCTGTTGAATTGTAATAAAACTTACCTTCTGTGGTTGAAGGTGCTGATGCTCTGTTAGTGAAATGAGCAGAGTTGATGTTCTCAATATTGTTATCGTTAATGTTCATCGTACCATCGTCTTCAACGCTGAACACTTCCACACCACTATCTTGTAACTGTATCTGGTCACCTGTACTGGTATTATTGATAAGTATTGACTCGTCTGAACCAGCGTTGGTTATGTCTAAGGGTTCACCTGACGTAGCACCAGTCTTGTTGATATCAATAATTGTGGCGTTTGTAGCGTCATCTATAACGATTGTTTCACAATCAAAATCATTCAAATCAGCCGCATTAAGAGCTACGTTATCAACAAATACCATCGTTATTTCTTCTCTAGTTGTTCTTCATAGAACCAACGTGAATCAGGTATAGCTTCATATATGTCACAGTTACAAGTTGGACATTTACCCTTGAACTCGTTAGCACCTGCTAGACCTTTACCTGTGACAAGTATCTTCTTACCATACTTCTCTTTGGCTTTCTGGTCAATAAACTTGGTAGTAGTCTTCACTATCTTACCTTCTTTTCCTTTGAAATGTTTGTTGTCTATCACAACTTTCACGTTGTCATCTTTCTTCAATGCCATTGTTATACAACCCTCACTAATACTCTTCCTGTCACTTGGAACAGGCTTGTCTTGTTCAATGGTACTATTGTTGCGTAGTTAAAAACTGTTGTGTTAGCCAATAGTCCCAACCCGACAATCATTTCATCGTTGCCTGTTGCCTTGCTCAATACTGCTTCACCTTCATACAAGTTATCACTAAACTCTTCTGTTGATATTGCTACAGATGCAATCTGGTCTGGTACTGTTGATATGTCTGATAGACTATACTCAGTCCACCTTATATTATCAAGCATAATCTTACCTGATGTGAATGTATCTGATGTGTTATTAGTGAATATCCTTATAAGGATGTAATCAAATGTAGCTGGTGCAGGTGTACCTGCCGTACCATCAGTTGTTCCTACGTACCTCTTTATGAAGTTCCAACCAACATTAAGCTCAGATGCGTCCCATTCATACTGGTTATAGTTAGATGCGTCATTGCCATACCTGACCATCAATGCGAAACTAGCAGTCCTGAGCTTATCAAGTGTTGTCTTGTCCGCTATATAAAGGTCAAACTCTAGGTACAAGTCTGTTGCATCTATGCTGGTTGCTGTTGAATCTGTTATGTCTATCTGTGCTGTGGTTGTTCCGCTCTTTCCGAGTTTCATCATACCCGCTCCTTCAATGAATAGACCAGACTCTACAGCTAAAGCAGTAGCATCCGCACTAGCTGACCAATCACCAGTAGTTTCCATTGCATTGACAAATTCACCTGCGTCATAGTAAACATTACTTAAATCGTTCACGACAGTACCAGATAGTCTGTCAATCACCCATGCGAAACCGTCATCTGTAATTGTCATATTTGTATGTCAAACGGTCTGTAACCGTATACTTTCTCTCCGTCTTCTAGACTGATTATCTTGTTCTCTTGCGGTTCGAAGTACCAGAACTTCCTAAACTCGTCAATGAAACAGTTGAGCATATGTCTACCACGTGGACTTTCAACTGCAACTGTTCCAAACGCATAGTTGCCATAGAACAGTTTAAAGATACCTTTGAATGATATTGCATAATCTTCACAGTCGAACTGTTCACGTATATAGTCTCTGTAGAAGCCAAGGTTCAACGCACTAAACTTCTCAATCTCATCTTTATAGATAAGGTATATCCTTGCATCGCCAATGAATATGTGTGAGTTAGGGAAACACCTATGCAGATACTTTTCCAAGTCTCTATATGATGTGTACACATCACCTTTAAGGTCGATTGTGTCTTGTATAGCCATCACGAATTTAAGTGTCCATTTAGTCATCCATTGTCGAAATTTCATTGTTATGCACTTCCCCTACAACCACCAGAGAGTCTGATTGTCCCTGCGTTGGTTATGTTTCTTAATCCTTGTGTGTACCCAGAACCGTTGATATACACATTGTTACCGCCAACATCTGTTGATGTTATAAGGCAATTATCTGAACAGTCAATGTTCCAGTCACCTGAACTGTATGTACAACTGTCTGCTGGTGCTGATTGACATGGTACAGCACCCATGTAACTTCCTTCTGTGTCACCAGTACACACAGCGTTGTTATAAGCAGGAGCGTAGTTAGCATCAAGGTCTGGGTCAACATCTAAAGATTGTGTGTTCCAGCTTGAACATCTACCTGTTGCAACAGCGGATGCTAGACTATCATAACAAGTAGATGTGCTGTAACTACAATAGTAACAGAAGTAATCTGATGTTCCTGTGTCTGCTACATAGTAACTGTTGTTGTTCCAGTAGTTGCCGTCTGTGTCTGTACCAGTCCTGTAAGCTGGTCGTCTGCTTGATACTGAACCACTACTGTAAAAGATGTTGTTAGTCCAGTTGCAGTTATACATCCTTTGACCGTCTTGTATCATACCTTTGTCAATGATTGTGTTATGGTCAAAGACAACATTATCAAGCACACCCGAACCTTCAATCTTGATACTCTTAGCTGAGATTGAACTACCTGCACCACCAGCATTACTGTAGTAAGGTATACTAGCATCAGCATCCATGATATTATACTTGACGTATGATGTTGCACCAGAACTGTTGAATGGGATTACGCTTACACATACAAGGCTGTTCGTACAGTTGTTGTATGATACTTCGATATTCTGACCTAGTTCTTCAAGTTCAAAGCAATCGTCAAGGATATTGTCACATGAGTTCTTGGTTATTACTAGACCATCAGCGAAGTCAGCACTACCACCATCATCAGCATACACTCCATTGAAATAACCGTCAAATGTGTTGTTTGCTACTGTTGAGTTGTAATTCTCCGATTGAAGGAAGATAGCTGAGGTTTCTTCACCTGTACTCTTGACATCTTGCCAATACCATGTAGTTAGCGTATTGAAGACAAATGTGTTGTCATGGATGTATACATGGTCTCCCCTGAAATCCATACCATGATACCCACCATTGATTGTGTTGTTAGCTACTTCAACATTCTCATGCGTAGTACCGCCTATTGTTTTATATGTTCCAAGTACATTGAATCCTGAGAACAATACACCAGCACCAGTCTGACCGCTTAGACTTATAAGCGTATCGACTCTACTGAACCAGTAGTTACCTGTTGTGTTGGGGTTATCTGGTAGTTTACATTCGAAGTAATCCTGTGCTGTTTCATCATAGAAACAACCCCAAGGCAAGTCTGCATCTGCCATGTCTGCGTATGTGTCACCAACAGACGAATCGTAAGAGAACAAGCTTATGACATTCTCAATGCCTGTAGTGTTTTGGATGTAGTAGTCAAAGTTATTAACTGTAGTAACATAAGATGCTCTGTAAACATTACCACCTAGGCTTGTCCACGAAAGAGTAGCCAAATCTATGACTCCTGTGAAGTTGACTTCTTCGTTGTTATATGGCTTGATTTCGTACTGAGTAGTCCATGACCTTGAACTGTCAAACTCAAAACCATTTATTTCTGAGTTATATGTACCTTTCCTGACTGAACAACTATCACCGTCATTGACTTGTGTGAGAGTTAGACATTCATCAAAGCTACACCAAGGTTGAGTTATACTGTTCTGTTCTCTTGTGTATGCATCACTACAGCTTCCACCTATACTATCTTTGTCAACGAACAACTCTTTACCCCTACTATCCGTACAAGCTATTGCACCGATAGTACCACCGTTAACACCAGCAGTACAGATATCTTGGTCATCAGCAGGTACGTAGTTATCAAGCATTGTGAAAGCGTTGCTCAGGTAACTATTAGCGTCATAACCTATTGCTTTCCATTCTGTCCATGTAGTAGCTACACCATTATCAAGAGCGAAGGTAGTGTAGTCATCTTCGTACCAGTTGTAGTTCCAAGTTGTATCTTTGTCTCTCCATAATGCACTTGTATTATACTCATGCACGTAATATGTTCCGTTAAGGCAAAGGTTATCTCTTATGAAGATGTTATCTGTGTTAGCATCGCTTGGGGTTGCACTAAACCTTGTACACCTATAACTAGTCCCCCTTTCATCTTCAAACACACTTCCTTTTGGGTCAAGAGTATTATGTTCAAAGTACCAACCACTTGCTGTGCTAGTTGATTCACTACTGAACACTTCTAGAGGGTACAGGCAGTTAGTCAATATGTTGTAACTGTAATTGATGTCTGACATGGTTGTAGCACCAGCACTTAACCATGACTGTGGACTTGCACACGCATCCCAACAATGACTAGCATTATTGTATACAACTGTTGTGTTTCTCTGGTTCAAGCTTGTACCTATACAGTTACCTGTGCCATCTACACATTCACCTGCACCTGTCTGCGTACAATCATTAGTTCCGTGATGGTGTACATCATTGTACTGTATCGTGATATTGTCGTTGTTTGTACCTGAACCTATACCGCCACGAGCAGAGTAAGCTACTTCTGTGTATTCCCAAATACCGTCATCCCATGTGTCAAGGTCGACTGTAACAACAAACTCAGCGAGATAAATAGTACCTGAATGAACGCTGTTAGGATTCCCAACAGAGTACATATAGACTGTATCGGTTGTTGAATTATAGAACATCTCATCTTGTGCATTTAAGGCGGCGTATGTAGCTTCTTGTACAAACGCATCAACATCATCAGTTGCATAACCTTGAAGTACCCAATCACTCATGTTGTAACAGGTCTGTTTCCAGATGTTAGTATCAACACTTGTCCAACAACTAGTGTTGCTTGATGTCAAAGGATATGCTTGTATAAACTTAGGAAGGTCACCTGTGCCCGTACCGTGATAACTTACACCGTCAACAAGAGCTATGTCTGTGGTATCTTGTAGTGGCATATACCATGTACTATTGTATACCCAATATATATCATCGCCTGATGTCACTTGACCATCTGCTCTGAGGTATTCATAGTAATCGGGGTTCTTACAGGCAGTAGCTACACTACTACAGTTGTTACTATCAAGACCGTTAACAGAGTCAAAGTAATAGTCTGTCTGGTCAACAGCAGGATATGTGTGCTTGACTTCGTTATAGTTAGCCAACATATCTGCATCTGAAAGAGCATAGTTCCATACTGTGAAATCGCTGAATTCCCCATCAAAGTAGTTGGCAGTAGGTGGTTCTACAAACAAATGCAGGTATCCATCAGCTTCACCTTTATCTGCTGAATCAGTATCTTGTAGAGTGCCATTCACCCAAGAACTAATATGTGTTCCGTTATACCTGCACCCAACCCATTGCCATTCATCAAGAGCAAGGTTGGCTGGTGAGTTGCTCGTAGCTGAACAAGCACTATTGTACATCCTACATATGAAGTTGTTGCCGTTATCCATACGCATCCTGAACTGACAATCTGTCTCTGCTATTGTCTTATATGTACCAGCATCAGGTTTAATCCAACCTGTGATAGTGAAAGCGTATGTATCATTGAAATGTAGACCGTCTACTTCAATCTCATCATTACCATCGAACTCATAACCACCACCAGTACCAGCACCGTACTTGAAGTATGTACCGCCAGTTATTGTGCCATTATTACGTTCACCTGATGTATCTACTGCTGTGCCTGAAACTTCTGTTGAGAAGTTATATTCCATGAGTTTCCTGTCAACTTGGATAGGGTTTCTACCAGCAGAATATTCTGTGTTCATGAAACTTATCTCGTCAGATGACAATGCCCTTGACCATATAGATACTTCATCTATTCCGCCTGTGAATGGGTCATTTGAACCAGTCATCGTACCAAGGTAACAGTTCTGTGTACCACTACCAATAGTGCCTGATGCTGATAATGCAGTACCTACAGCACTACCATCAAGATATATCTGTAGTTCTGAACCATCGTAAGTACCAGCCACATGATGCCATGCGTCATCTTCAATACTTACTGATTCACTCTCGATATCGTTTCCACCAGTATATGTGATAAAATCTAGTTGGTTACCCGCACAGTCATACCTGAACATCCATGCGTTGCTTGTTGTCCAACATGATGCAATAGTATATTCATCCGTAACTGAACAGCTTGATATATTGATTAGTGCTGATACTGTAAGTTCAGACGTACCTTTTAGCCCACCATCCGCTTGTGGTATTGTGATTATGTCAGGTGTAGAACCATCGAACTGGTAGTAATTACCCATGACACCATCTGTGTTAAGGTCAGGTGCGTTAGGTGTACCATCATAATTCTCTACCTTGTCCTTAGCATCATACCTGAAATCATACCATAGAAGAAGGTTAGAATCGTTAACGAAGTTTATATCAGCAGGGTTTTCGGTCACATTATAACCGATGACACACCTTGGTCTCTGTGAACTAGTTGAATATTCTGTGCTACGACAACTGTACCAATTAGCGGTGTTGCCTGAGTGATTGAACACGAAAGTTATATTATCATCACCAGAATCAAGACTATCCTGAACAGCAGATTCCATGCTTGTATCTTCGATGAATTCCCAAGTGTTACTTCCACCACCACCAGACCATGTGAACAAGAACTCATCTAGCTTATCATCAAGAGAAGTACAGTAAGCATCGTTACAAGTACCACAATAAGAGTCAACATCACCATCATCACCACCAAGGCTTGTATCACTAACCTTGTATATGTCTATGTTATCTGTACGGCTAGTGGTACAGTAAAGTTCCATTCTTGCATAAGTAATGTCTGTTGTGTGGGTTGCGTTTGAAGGAGGGATGCCTGATATATCACAACCGAACCACCCCTGTTCACCAGAACCATCTATCAAGTCTATGATTACATTACCATCAGTACCACTCATACATTGGTCTTCATCAAACCTTGTGTCCCATAATGCCGTAGCGTTAGATGTGGTCTCAGAAGGTTGTATACCAGTAGCTAAAGGGTCAAAAGGAAAGAAATCTGGTTCAGTAGGTTCTTCTCCACCGAAGAAACAACCACCTACCATGACCATTATTGCAACCAGTAAAAAACTAATTATTCCTTTCATTCGCATATCTCAAACTTTGTTGTACCAGCCATAAAGACCATGCAAGTTGCATTGTCGTATATGTAATGGTTAGTTGAATCTATCTCAAAATTGATTTGTTGGACTGTGATGTTATTCTGTGCGACAACATTACCTGTGACAGTAACATCGTTGAATGAAGGTGAATCACCACTTTCATAGAACTGAGTGACATCACTCAAAGCGGCATATAGACCTGCTTCGTTGTTCAGTTCTCCTTCATAGTTGTCATCAAGTAAAGCTGTGAGGTCTGCTTCACTATCATAATATTGGTCATCGAGTGCGTCATTACCAATCACTATTGCACCATATGTACCAGAAACTTCACCACCGAAGTTATCAGTTAGCTCGATATACTGGTCGTCAAGTGCTGTATGACTTAGAATGATAGCATCGTAAGTACCTGATACTTCTCCACCGAAAGCTTCATTAAGTTCCACATACTCGTCATCGAATGTACCCGTATCAAGTGTACAGCCATCTTCGAGACCTGAACAAGTGAATTCACCGAAGTCTTCTGCTGTCATGTCTGTGTCATCTATGGATGCACCAACATCTACAACAAAGTCAATGTCGCCAGTAGCGTCTTGGTATGAAACAGTTATTCCTGTCTCTGTACCTACAAGCATACCACCAACAAAGTCTTCAACTTGTTCTTCCGTCAGAGTAGTATCATCTAGTAAAGCGGCGGCTTCATAGCCGTCAAGTGTACCTGTGTTAGCGATGTTACATGAACCGCCGTCACAAGTTGTATCAACTGTGTGTGATAAATCTGAAATCTGTGATTCCGTGATTGTCACGTTTCCCCAATCTGTTGCATTGATTGTTCCAACATTGACGATATCGTTATCATTCATGTCCAAGTTAGAGAACACATTGGTTGCTCCATAGACTAAAAAGACAGGCAAGATAACACCAACGAGAGCAATGAGCAACAGTTTAATTATTTTGTTCATTTTTGTTAACCCCATGCCATCTCTTTAACTCCATTGACAAACAATTCTAGCTTGGATGTTGTGGTATTGTACCTTATATAAGTATCACTACCAGCACCTTCAAAACGAAGGTATCCATTCGAATCAATGTTTATACCAGCAAACGCTGGTGTTGCGGATGACGTTACGTCTTGGTCTATATATGTATGGTCTGTACCATCACTTGAAATATGTGTCGTGTTAGCTACTACTGTGACGTTATTGGAAACTTCTGTGTCAAAATCAGTTACGTCTGTTGCGGTATGGGTGTGACCTACAGCAGATACACCTGCTTCTGCAAGTGTCTGATTTATCCATTTTCCTGTTCCACTATCATAGACGAACAATTCACCATCGGCGACTGATGTGATTGTTACATCTCCGACATCATCTATATTAGCTACTGAACCCGCACCACCAACTGCTGTAGTGACTTCTACATTGAAGTTAGGGTTGTTGTCAACAGTAACATCGAAATCGAATGATGCCATTTTAACTAGTCCTCACAGTTATCTGGTCTACTACTTTGTAGATTCCTTTTACAACAGTAACAACGTCTGCACCAGTAACATACTGTATGTCGTAGTAATATGTACCAGCGTCAATAGTATTGTCTGTAGCCGAGATTGTTGTACTTGCTATGTTGTTACCAGCACCGCTCACGCTGAAATCTGCTGGTTCTTGTTTGATGACAGCATTTGCATCTGTATCATTCACTCCACTTTTGACAGTCATGAAAAAGCTATATGTGCTTACATTTATGGCGTTCCCATCACTATCTGTGAAGGTGCAGTTTATTGTTGATGTGTCGCCTTCAACAACTTCTAGATTCTTTGTCGAAACCATTTTAATAATCACCCATTTGATAGTGTCCAAGTACTTGTTATGCGTAGGAAATTGTTAGCTGACTTTGCGAAGTCTGATATCGGTCTCCTGATGTAAAGACCTGACGTTCCAAAGACACCATACTCTTTTATCGTACTGCCGTTAGCACTTGAAGCCGCATTGAATTCTCCTATGATGTTCAGGACGTTGCCTGAGTCTGAATATGTGGTTGTTTGTGTATCAAGGGTTGTTCCTTGAATATCTGTCTGCGAAGGATTATAAGATGCACTACTGTCACCGACTTCCATTGATTGTGGTTCGTCAATGGTTGTACCTTCAAGCAACGTAGCCACTTTCTCTTTACCTGTGTCTGTTAGTTCGAACTCACCATTGAACTCTTCAACAGTTGAATACGTGGTATCGCCAAGCAAAGTTGTACCTAGCGTGTTTGCACCAGCACCCAAGATGAACCCTGTAGCCGACTTAGTTTCAACCTTGCAAGTTTCCCTTATCTTTAGCTTCTCACTCACAATGATAATGTTATCACTTGCACGTGACTGTGGACGGATAGATGTTTCGGTTCGTCTGCTATGGTCGCCAACAGATATGAGTGTTTTTTCAATCTTATTAGTCATTGTAAACCAATCTGCCTGTCGTCAGGGTCTTCCCTCAAAGTATATGTATACTTGGTGTTTGATGACTGTATCTTCTCCAACCTTAATGCTGTGTTTGGTAGGTTACGTGCAGTCAAATCAACCTTGTACTTCTCGCCAAGGGTGAGTTTCGTTGTGTTCCTGCTCTTCTTCAATATGACTTCTATGGGTGGGTCGCCATATTTATCAACCACTGGTTGCCACTCTTGTCTAGCTTTCCTTCTAGCTTCTTTTTTTATGAATGTGTTGAACTCTTTATCATCAATAGGTTGCGCACTTGAAGCAGGGTTATCAGGGTCATTGAACAACATTGTATATTGCGAAGGGGATGCGTAATCTGACGGGAAATCGTCTGTGATGTTCCCATCTGCGTCTTGTGTAAATCTACTGTTATTTTGACTTGATTGTTTCTCAGATTCCAGTAACTCCTTACCGTAATCTGGGCTACGTTTAGATGCAATGTGTGGTTGGTTCTTTGCTATACTCTCAGCATTGTATACGCTTGTTGTTATATGGTTACCGTATACGTCAGTACCAGCAGATATATCAATGATGTTGATTATATCTTCATCGCCAAACTCGTTCAAGGTTTCTTTCAAATCAGTCTCAGTTATCTCTGTGCTAGAAACCCCAGACCGTTTCTCCCAGAAAAACTTGTACGCTCCTGAACCGTCAGATTCAACACCGTATGTGTATCTTCCATCACTAGTGAACTCGTTATCGCTGTATTTCTCAATCAAATCAATAGCGAACTCGAACACAACGTCAACTTCGTGTTCTGGAAAGACTGAACTATCACTCTTGGTTGTTGCTATACCTGTCAAGTCAAAAGCTAGAGGGATGGCTTTATCAGTTGAAGAACCGCCGATACCTGATTTCCTGAACACATCTGAGATGATATCACGTATAATCATGTCTGTTGTTCTCTTATAATCAACTGATGATGTAAGGTTTACTTTGGTATGGAATAGTGACTTAATCAAGTCAATAGCCCGTATCTTAACTATGTTCCCACGTGTCTTCTTCTCAACTCGTGGTATCTTTAAAGTGCCGACAAACTTCAAGTCTGTTGAATCATATGTGTTCTTATTCTCGAACTGGTAAACTTCAACTAAGTCACCAGACGCAAACACATTGTAACTGATTCTGATGTTCTTTGTCTTGTCGTTACTGTCGGGTGGTGCTGATGTGAACGTAATCTGTGTACCTGCTCCGTTAATAGACCAATCTCCTGACGGTTGTTCATCCCATTCGTCAGTTGCATCGTTCCATATAAATACCCTGAAATGGTCAGAGATGAACGGTTCGCTTGATACTACTGGGACAACGTAATCCAAAGTAAACACGGTTGTTGACCCGTCACCTTCATAAAATTGTTGGAAGTAACGGTTGTTCGTGTTCTTCAAATCACATTGGAACGAATCAATGAACTTATCTATGCCTTCTTGGATAATAGCTGTTCCGATGACTGGTTTCAACTCAATATAACTCGTCAACCACGAGTTTTCACCGTTACGTTTCCGTAACCTAGCTATTGTATGAAGGTCTGCCATTATGCTGTCTCTTTCAATGTAATTGTATATGGAATCCTAACACCTTGACCACCTGTTTCAATGGACTTGTGCCTTATACTACTATTGATGTTGACAGTCTGAACTATACATTTTATTCCAGCAGTTGCAACATAACTACCCAGAGAACCAGTTATCTCTGTTACTGCTGTACCGTCATATGTGCTAACAAATGAAGGTGTGCTTCCTATACGTATATGTACGTATGTCGGTTCATCTTTATCAACCATAAACTTTTTTAACAGTTGTTCAGTCATCCTTGTTGCTGTAACACCGTTGACTGATATGGTTGCTGTCTGTTCATCAATATTCAATACACCATGAATGGTTATTGTCGGGTTAGTGATACCTTCTTGGTCAACTTCTGTTATGCCCCATTCATCACCTGTAAAGTTACTAATCTCTTCCTCTGAATTGATTTTCTTGTTGTATGAATAATTCCAAGGAGTGTTTGCTTGGATGAATACAGGGTTGGAACTGTTAATGTTGGTGTTTGTGATAGTTATTCCTTCTGTTGGCATCTTTATTCTCCCTTCTCTATGCTTCTTTCAAGGATGCTGTTAGCTACTCCATCCATTGCTTCATTGATTTTTTCCCTTATCCAGTCCTCGTTATCAATGATTGCGTTTGTTAAATCAATGTTCACGGTCAGTTTTTCTCTAACTGATTCGGCTATGCCTTCCCCTGTTACTGCTGTTTCAGCTATCCTTGGTATTGATACTTCGCCAATGAAACGGTCATCAAGACCTGCCAAACTTAGTCCTTTCTGGATAAGACTATTAGCCAAAAGCTTATTTATAAGATTAATTATTTTGTTTATTATGTTTTCCCACACACCGATAATCCAATTAGCTATGCCAACAAGAAAGTTTGCAACGGAATTGAATACTGTGGCAAACGCATTAAAAAACGGCATTAGTTTTTCTATTAAAAAATTAATTAACTTGTTCCATATTTCACCAACCCATTTAGCAACTTTAAAAAAAGCAAAAACGAGGTCAAGAAATCTTTGAACTGCAAACTTAACTAAAAACGCAACAGATTTTATTGCAATTATTTTTATCGCATCCCATGTCGAATAACCTTCGGTCTTCAATTTGACAAACCAACCAACCAGACCAGATATAGCTCCAATGATTGCGACTATGACTATAGCCCATACAGTACCTACTCCTGCCGCTAATAGAATTATTGAACCAACAACAACCGCAAGGAATCCCAAAGCGGCTACTGATGCTATGATTCCAGCTACCCAAGTAGGGTTGTTCTCTATCCATGTAGTAATCTGGTCAACTACACCAGAAATGCTTTCCCTGAACGGTATCAATGAACGTGATATGGCTTCACCAATCTTGAACTTGATAAGCTCTATGACTGACGACAACATTGCCGCAGTTCTACCTGCTTCTGTCATGCCACCGTTCATTTTACTGAACAGGCGTACAGAATCTTCTGCAAGGAATCTCATAGCCGTACCTACACGACCAACCGAAAAGAGTAGGAAGAACCCCATACTCATTAAACCAGTACTCCAACCCCTTGTCTTCTTCTCTGCTCCTTCTGCCGCTTTACCAACTCCTCTGATTTTCTCTCTTACTCCGTCAAGAGGTTTACTCATTTCGTCACGGAAGCTTCCTAGTAGTGTTAAAGCGTTGGTTGTCATTATCTAAAGGTTTGTTTTTGTGGTTTGTTTCCTGATTGTTCTTGCTCTTTCTCCACTCGTTTCTGTAATCTTCTTACAATGTGGAAAAAGGCAGGGAGTGGTGTAGCACCGATTTCTTGGTAACTCCATTTGTACCTTTCTGCCAATGATTCGTAGAGAGCGGATATTTTCTCTACAGGTGTTTCGGGTCGGTCATCGTCATGATTGATGACTAACCGTTCCGCTCTGTTCAGGAGTGAGTTAGTGTTGCTCCTTGTGTCAAAGCGGTTAATTGCTTTTTTTTTGAATCGTCAACCTCAAACTCGTTAATCTCCATGACTTTTTCGAGCAATGCGAAACTTCTACCCATCGGGAAATCTTTACGTTGTTCTTCGGTTGCGTCTGGGAACACTTTTCCTAGTACGTCATCAATCAGTTTTATTACTGCTGTCTCAAACTGTTTGCCTTTGATGTTACTATCGAAAAGTGGTGCGAACATATGTAGTTCTTGTGTAGGGATAATTGGTATACTTATTGTATCACCGAACATATCCACGTCAACTGGTTTCATAAAAAATGCTTCAATCTTGTTTACTTTCATGCTTTTCATTGTTCTGTTCTCCTTTGGAATGTCTCGTGCTTTAATCGTTTGACTTCCTTTTCTTCTTTCTTGTTGGATTCTATGTATTCTGCCAACATTTGTATCTTGGTCTCTAACATGAAGATTTTAGTCATCATGTTGTCCCATATCAAGTCAACTTTATCATTGAGCATATGTACTGGTTTCATTTCCATCCTATACATATGGTCATAAGCTATCTTGTTTGCATAACTGTCATTGAAGTTCTCGAAAGCATCTTTCTTGAACTCTTTGAAATTCTTGACTGACATACCGTTCACGCTGAAAGGGTATGTTGATACTTTCTTTTCCATGAATGATTCAATTCTGTTTTCCATTTCGTTTCACCAAAAATAAAATAAAAAAGTGGTATTTACCACTTAGTTGAGCTAGTATAAGCCGCAAGTACGCTAAGACCACCTGAGCTTGAATTAGCTAGTTTCTCTTTCTTGAAGTTTGCATTTCCGTCTGAGTCTGTAGCTGAGGTCTCAAATGTTAGTGTACACCTGACAACATCACCAGCTTCTAGGTCAGATTCGAACTTGCTGTTCTTTGCATCTGCCCAGACCCATCTGACAGCTTCGTTACCAGCAGTAACAGCGTCATCAGCTATGGTTGGTGTTGAGTCGTCAGTCACAAGTACTGCGACACGTACAAACTGTGAGTCTCCACTTGATGTGACTGTAGTAACACCGTCAGAGGTTGTACCGTCACCCATGAAAAACTCATCGAAAACTACTGCGTCTTCGTACTTCATCAGGCAAGTTATCTCAACTGTACCTTTTTTCCTACCTTTAGACCATGAAGCCGTTGCTTTATGGAGTAGTTGTTCTTCTTCGAATTCTTCCTCGAATCCTGCAAATTTGATTGTCTTGATGCTTGTCTCTATACCAACATCAGAACCGCTCCGTTTTGATACGGAAACAAGTGTTCTGTCGGAATGAAGGTAAACATCATCTGTTAGTCCTGTTGTCATCTTATTTCCACCGTTTGTCTATTGTTGATTGAAGATTGAACCGCATTTCTTTATCGAAAAATGTCCAAAGGTAACCTGCCGTTGCGTTCATGTAATTCGGCGTACCACTCTTGATTTTGTGCATGGTATTGTACCTACCAATCCCGTGCATCCATAAATGGTATGGTCGGTTAAAGCTTAAAGGGTTCTTTGGTTGTGCCGAAGTTATAGCGAAATGGTCTTTGCCAACCTTCAACGTGATTGCTTTACGCAACGCACCGCTAAGGTAAGGGGAAATCCCTGTTGCTAATTGATAACCAAACCTTCCAACATGACTCAAAGTCAACGTTCCCGCTTCGGAAATCTCTTTGGCAGTCTTCCTGAACTGTTGTTCTATCTGTCTTGCGTTAGTCTTAAACGCAACGTCAACAGCCATTATCTTGCCCTCTTGCCTGTTAATACTAACCTATGAACATGAATCCTGTTCTGTGCGTCAATCTGTATCGGTTCTGGTGTAGGCAGGTCTTCGACCATCGGATGCCTTAATCCAGCAGTTCTCAATGTACTCTTATTTGTCTGTAGTTCATTTTCCACAAGGTCTGTGAACTCCTGACATAAATCATTACTTTTTGCAAAAATTTCAATAATCTGCCTAATCTCTTGCAGACCGCCATCGTAGCTCATACCAACTTGTTCCTCGTCTAGCTTATAAGGTCTCCAAACTACAATCATAGGTAATGTTATATCTTTGTCGCCGATAGGGAAAGCGGCACGTATAGTGGCAGTATAATCGTTAGTCCTGCCATTCTCAGAACGAGTAGTTTTCAGATTAGTAGAGTCGTTAAGAATATCGTATACAGTCTTGAAAACTGTTCTCCGCATAGTAGCGGTTGTTATTGTTACCATTGTTCAGTCCTTAAAAGACATCCTGTCGTAATGTCAGGATTTTCACGAGGATTACGTCTTGCATTGGGATATCGTTGATTTGTACCAACCGATAATCGTTGCCTTGCCATGTATATTTGTAATCTTCGGGTGAATCGGTAAACGATTCGTCTGATTTAATAACCAACCGAATCTCTCCTTCATTTAGTTGACCGAGTGATTCTAGTCGTTTAAGCGATTTTACGTTATTGAACGGAACAGCGTCAATGGTTGATGATTCCCATTCATCACGTGATGGTTCGCCGTAAGCATCAACTGATTCAACTTCACGTGTGAGTGTAAGTGTGCTACCAAGACCAGTAGTACTACTTATAATCTGTGTGTCAATTTGACTCTTCACGTTGTCTGCTAATCCCATCTTCTATCTCTTTGTATATGCAGTTGCCCATCGTTTCGTAAGCACCGTCAGCTTCCACAAACGAAAAAGCCAGACACCGTAGCTCGTTTATAAGCTTCATGTCTTCTTTGGTCTCGACCAGTTCTTTAAAGGTGCGGTCACAACCACGTTCTTTATAAAACCGTTCAACACCTTTCTCGAAAGCATCCCAAAACGCCAGTTTTGCTCTGTACTTTTCACCTTGTTTGTTGCCAATCTTATCACGAGAATCTATATACATATCCTCATGTTGTAGCATCTGTTTGATGTACAGGATTGCGTAAGGTATGGTGCTTTTGATTAATCTCTGTATGATTGATGTCTTATCAACAAATTTCATTTAAACCACAGTCGAATTGAAATCTCCGACTCTTTTCCACAATTCATCTATTTCTGCTTTAAGTCCGTCCATGTAACTCTGGGACTGGGTAACTCCTTTAGATATGCTGATTCCTTCAACAGTTATGCTGTCAGTAGAACTGTACTGTGAATTCGACATCCTACTCATGATAACTCTTTTCACTACTAGCAAGGTACAAAGTCTCTGCACGTGTAAAGGCACACTTGAAAATCCGTATGTTCCTGTGATTTTCAGACTTCTCTTCTTAGGTATTGGGAACGTCTTTAGGAATACCATTTCACCAGCTTGTTTGTCAATGATGAAATCTCCACCTGAACCCGTCTGTTCAGTCAACGATTCCCAACTATCAGCACCGTGATGTGAACCTGTATTCCGTGATGCAGAGGAAATTGTAAGGATGGGTTTATATGGTAACTTGACTCTTAGCTCAGGATATTCTGTTTGGTAATAGTAGTTCTCGTTGTATAGTTGTCTGTTGTAAGAGTTATGTCTGTCTACATGGATAATCTCGTCTGTGAACGAAGACGATGTAAATGTAGTGTCTGCTCGTTCTTCAATGTCTTTCTCTGCTTCTTCAATCCATACATCTAATTCTGTTGATGTTGGCGTGGATGTTGCAGAGATAGCTGTGCCTAGTTCAGCTTCGACCATTGCTTCCGTACAATATCCTTTTGATGCCATTATGTTTCCTTATCTGTGGTGTGTGTCATAATAAAAAAAATAAAAAAGTTAGATGCCTAATTTAGACATCTGTAGCGTTGTAAAACAAGACCTGAGTATCAAATCTCTTCATTACAAGAACGCCATAGGTTTTGAAGTAACCGCCTCGGACATCAGCCCTGATACCGCTTGAAGCTTCACCTTCACCGATGATTGGTGTGTGAACCTTGTCAACTCCACTAACTACCCTGAACTCGATATTGTCCATATCAAGTAGATAGAAAGCTTGGTCAGCGTGGGTTGCAGTATAATCTGAGTCGTCCCATGTTATACCGTTTTTGTCCATGAACCTGCTACGAATTATCGGGATACCCTGATAAGTGTTAACAGTAAGTCCACCCTCAATCTCTAGGGAAGGAGCGATGAACCTTTGGTTCGAGGTCAGCAAACTGTCAATCTGGTCTGCCCTTTCTTCGGACATGAGGAAAATCCTCTTGTGACCTTTACCACCTGCCTTGTTAGACTTGGTGATACCTGATTTCAGGTCGGTAAGTGCTGGTGCACCAGTAGCGATAAGTGATGCTCCGCAACTTACAATCTGAACGTCTAGGTAGGTTTTACCAGATGCACGGGCAATACCATGAACTGTGGTTGTTGAACCGAAAGTCTGGTATGAACCCATAAGCTGTAGGAGACCTTGGTACGAGTTTGCAAGACCGTAAGCACTTGTGTCAGTACCGCAAATCATTGCTTTCTCTTCTGCAAGGTTGATGGCTGTGATAGCTTCTTTTGCTTCGTCTTCTAGAGCGGATAGGAATGAGGTAGCCGCCATAAGTCCAGTAACTTCGTAGTCTGAACGTAGGGATTTAGCAATAGCGTTTAGCTGAACAGTCTGAGCAGGGTCAGGTGTTCCAGCCGCACCTTCTGTGTAGAAAGCGGCTTTGCTGAGTCCTTGGTCAACACGCAAGTCCCAGATGTATGCCAACTGGTCAAGAGGTTTCCTTTTAACCATTCTAGCGAAGTCTGTGTCTCTGTTGAACGAGTCAACAATGTTTTCGTCAATAACTTTTTGGATTTCTGCTCCACCAGCAGTACTGCCGAGAACGCCAGTTGTGTTGGTTGAAGTAGCCAAAGCAGTCCTGACTTCCATGAGTGGGTCGTAGTCAATCATTTGATTTCACCGTTTTAGCTTTGTTTTCTTACTAGAACATCTGCACCGCTTTTGTTAACTAGATACCTTGTTTGTGGAGGTAGGTTTTGATTAACCTTGAAGTCAGCTTGTAGCTGTAGGGCTTCACCGAAGGATAAGTTATCTAGCTTATTCTTCACTTGGTCAGCGTTCATAGCTCCTTGTCCCTGATTAGGGTGTTGCTGTGATACTTCACTATGTTGCGGAGCGTTTTGTTGCTTGGTAAGTGATTCTTTAAGCTGTGAGATTTCTGTTTGCATATTCTTCATCAAATCATCTTGTGCAGTCTTCTCAGCGTTAACTTTCTCTTGCTTATACTGAGCGTTCTCTGCTTTCAATGATTCAAGTTCTTTCTGCATTGCTTCTATTTTTGCTGTGTCTTCTACTCTCTTTTCAACTACCTTCTCAACCACAGTTGGTTCAACAGGTGTGTTTGTTTTCGTTTCGACTGTTTTCATTCCGACCATTTTCGTTTCACCTTTAAAATCTTGTAATGCTCTGATAGCAACCTCAGTAATATTTGCACCGTCAATGGCTGGTTGACCGAGGATGCTTATTCCATACACTTGACCGTCATCAATCTTCTCGAACACGCCAAGTTCGTCACGTTCTTCAACAACCTTTGTGGGTGTGAAGTTTATACTCAGTCCGCCAAGAAACTTATCTTCCAGACTTCCCCAGATTGCGTCAAAGTAGTTCTTGTGGTCATCGTCCAGTTCACGGAAGAACGGGTTACCACGAATCTCAACGAACATACCGTTCTCGTCAATCTTGAAATCATGCACCTTGAACATTGGTATCTCATTAACGTTCAGGTAAGTGTTCACGATATCTTTTGCTTGGGTCATATCAAGACCTGCTGACTTAGCATTATCAACCATCTGGTCAACAACTTTCTTGATGTTGAGCTTGGACGCAATCTCGTGTTCAGTATCAATGAAAATCTTTTTGTTTCTTAGTTGGTTATACATAGATTTCTCAAAGTTCTTAGTGAAGACGCTCCTCAACGATTTAGATACTTTACCATTAGTATCTTTAAAGTATTTGTGGACGTGTTTCATCTCAGGTATTACAGCGTAACCTTTAACTGAGTAAACAGGTTTATTGCCGCTTAGAGATGACCGAACATCAATGTCTCCGAACTTGAAATCGTATGTCATTTTCGTTTTTTTCCTTTTTTATATTTGCAGGGCATCTTACCAGTATTTAGACGAATCAGGTAACGGCGTACTACCACGTGTCTCGACAGCACTACCTGTCTGGTCAAGGTTGTTGGACTTATCTTTCGTCTGTTTGTTGTCTTTCTCTCTGCTAGGCATCATGTCTTTGTTCTTTTCCATTGGCGATTCGAACTTTGTTCCTTGTGGGAAATCGAAACCGTGCTTGGAAAGATACGACATAAGACCTTTCTCGTTCATCCCCATGTCTCTGAACTGACGGGCAACTTCCGCAATGGACTTTTCCGCTTTCAGCGAGATAGGTGGAAACTTGAACAGTAGGTTAGGGAAGCCAAGTTCTTGCATGAGTTTCCTGTTAATCTGTGATTCAATCTTCTGCTGGAATTTACGTATCTTCATCTCGAACCCCATTATCTGAGCTTCTGAGTCTCCCCTCTGCGAATCAAGTATACCAATCCACACAGGCGGAATACCTGTAACGATTAAAACTTCTTGACGAAGGTATTTCAATATTTCTTGCAGACCACTATCGAAGTCATACTTCAACATCTTGGCATCTGCTCCGCCACCTTGACCTGTAGCCGCAATCAAGTCAACGGCAGGGTTGGTCTTTGCACGGATAACGTTGTTCTCGAACTCATACTTCTGTGACTTACTTGCATTGATAAGGGTATACATAATCTTAGGCGGAAGGTTCTTGAATATGCCTTGCAAGTATTGGTTAGCTTTCCTACGTGTCTCCCATTCACGTGCAACGGGTTCAAGCGGTTGATGTGAATACACTCTGCTACCTACCCATTTATACCTGAAATGTACAACGTTCTCAGGTGCGAAGTCAATGGTTCTGTCACTATCGCCACTATTAAGTGGTGTCTGGATAAACTTCTGTATTGCACCGTGTTTGTCGTAATCAATACGCATCTCCATAGTTTCCAATGGATGTAGCTCGTGTACTTCACCTTGTTGACGTAGCCTACGTAGTTCAAGGTACGCATCACCGTAAATACACATCTGGTAAAGAAGGTTATCTAGAACTTCGTCAAAGTTAAGTTCATCAAGAAATAGTTTACGTGCCAAAGCAATCTCTTTCTCACGGGTAGCGTTAAGTTTGCCGTCTCTAGGTACAAACATGAACCCGTTGTTAGTTGTTACTTCGATTATCTTGTCAAACGCAAGATTGATAACTGTGTCGTTCTTCCACATACGTTCAAATATCTTGTACGCACCAGTAGTGATGTTCTCAGGTTCTTGACCTGATGGTTCAGAAACAGAGTTCCAATCTCTAACAAGACCTAGTGAAGCACGAATATTAAATACAGAGTCGTCTGTGTGTTCAAAAACTTCCACTTTTTGTCGATACCTTTGGCTATTCCCTACTAGTCTTTATAGGTGACAATTTATTTATAAGTCTTTCGGTTTTGAACACGTGTTCCTGTTCTTGCCGTAATTCACCCAATCGACCTTGAACGATGAAACGAATTCTAAGTTATCAAGATACCATCTAGCGTTGGACATAACTCTCTGTATGCAGTCATCATACCAAGTTATCTGTTCACACGGTTGAAGGATTATTACTTCTTCCTCAACACCATTAACCATTACTGTGCGTATGTCCATTGTGAAAAAAATAAGGATAAAATTAATTATCCTACATAATCAGGTTTCTGAGCTAGTAGCTTCTTCTTTTTCTTCAAGACCCGTTTCCAATGTTCGTACTGTTTGGTAAGTTTTTCAAGTTGCTCTGTCTGAGTCTTGATACCTTCTTCCAGACCTTTCCGACCAAGCTTGTACTTATCCTTGGCTTGTTTAGTGACGTGTGCTTCCCATTCAGGTGTAGCTTCGTAACTGAACTTAGGTCTCAGTACCTTGAATCCACCTGCACTCATGATTTTCCATGTCTCTTTCATATGTGCAAGTTCAGTCTCCATCGCTTTGATAGCGTCTGGTATGTTCTGTACTTGGAGTTCAGAACTAGAGACCATGTTCTCTATGGTCTCTAAATCGTAATCCGTGTCCTTGGCTGGTTTCTCAGCAGTCTTTCCGTCTTTTCCTTTAGCTTTTTCCATTCTTTATCACTTCTATCCGACACCGCAAGATTTGTCATATCCATTTGACTCATCAAGAGTCCTGACTCAAACGGTGTGCCTTCTTCTAAGTAATGATAGCAACTTATTAAGAAACTATCAATCCTATCATCTAGACCCCTACGGGGTTTCTCAATACTAACGTTGACCTTGTTCTTGACCTCTTGCAACGCTTTCATCTGTACAAGCAACGGATGTAAGTTGTAATACTTAATCATGCCTTTGTACAGTTTGCTTCGGAACGCTGTATATTTCTCAATCTTCTCTCTCTTAAAATTGAACCGTGTAACGTTCCAACCGATATTTTCCATCTGTTGAATAATCGTCCTACCCTGTGGACAGTCATCAACATTGATGTTCTGGATATTAAACTTCTTCAACAGTTCAGTCACTTTAGGGATAATCAAGTTGTCATCACTATCAAGTGGAAACTCGTACTGGTACAGAAGACTAACAACACCAGTCTCTTCGTCCTTTGTGGTTATTGTTATAACCGAATGACACTTAGTCATACCAAAATCTATACCCATATCGCAAGGTTCTTGGTACGAATGTACCTCACATAAATCCTTATCAATACCTTCATCAATCTTATCCGATTCAAAGAAAGCCGACTGGTCAACTGTGAACGATGCTTCATACTCTTGCTGGAACTCTTTAAGCCGACCACTCTGGGTCATGATATCTTTCTTCTCTTCGATAATCTTGATTTCGTCCTGATTATCTATCATTGAGTAATGAATCCACATCCTATCATACTCATGCTTGTCAAGTTTCTCGAATGGGTCAAACAGTTCAAAGAAGAACCCATGCTGACCGTTAGGTGTACTCGTCATGTAGATGTCGCCACCTGTGGCTCTGACTGTCGGTTCGGCTTTCTCGTAATATATCTGGTCTTCTTCAATAAATGCGGCTTCGTCAATCAGTTCAAGACCAAAAGGATAACCTCTAATCTTATCTGTCGGCGGTAGACAGATTATCCTTGAACCGTTAGTGAACGTGATAGTAGTGAGGTTGTTGGTCTTCTTCTTATCAATCTGGTTACTAAAGAAGTTCTTGACTTTACCACCAGTAAGTTGTGACACCCGCATATCGCCTTTCTCAATCAATGCACGGATATCGTCAATAAGTTTCTTTGACTGGTCATCTGTAGCAGAGATTATACCAACAGTACTACGTTTATACACAGGGTCAGGTCGAAGGTTGTAGATTGCAGTCTTCAAAGCTATGATTGCGACTGCTGTGCTTTTCCCGACTTGCCGAGGAGTACAAGCCATGACGCGTTTGTTCCCACCATCAAACTTGTCAAAGAATTTCATCTGCCACGCATAAGGACGGATGCCTAACTGACAATAAGCGAAATATGTTGTATCTTCCTTGACCTGACGAAGACTGACTGGTTTACCAATCAAGATGTTTGGGTTAGTCCGTTCACGTACCAAATCCCTGTCTTCCTGCGTAATCTCTAGATAGTCCATTCTTTATCTTTTCAAAACTATAACTTCCCACCTGTCCCGACCAACAACAGGAATGTCTTTAAAAGTTGCTTCTATGAAATCTCGCCCCAATGCTTTTTTTAAGTCGGTCTTGGGAACAAAACAAACCATGTCTTCTTCTTTATGTCCTTGCAACAACAGTTTCTTCCTGTCTTCTGCAAGTTTCGTTGCTATTGCATCAAGTAGTTTCATTTTAGCAACCTACATAAATTAGACTTTTTAATAACTTTTGTTTTCTTCTTTAACTCTTCAATGAATTCTTCAAGTTTTTCTTTAGAAGGTTCTTCGAATAAGTAATCTTTCTTGTTATTGCTATCAGAACCAATGTTCACCCAATTAGGTTTGATAAAGTCAATCATACCTAACAACTCCCCTTTGTCAAAATCAAATACTGGTTCAATAGTAACCATTGTATCAAAAAAAGGTTTCATTGATTTTAGCCAATAAGCTCTTAATTTTACTGATGGGGCAACACTTAATTCTGTTTCGTAGTTGGTTTCTATGGTTGTACCCAACACAGTTCCTTTAGGGAACAAAGACGAATACCTAGCCATTCTGTCAACGTTCTTAGACTGAAATAAATATTTGTTGTTATGTTCTTTGCATTTCTCCAATACTTTTCTTATCCAAGAATCTTCGACATCTTCTGCGAACATATCTGTTGAACTACCGACAAAAATAAAATTACCAGAACCTAAATCAGTCTCTAGTTCTTTCTCAACCAACCTTAATTCTTTTTGTGGAAACCTTTTCATGTAACAGTAACAACAATCATGAATACATTTTCCTTTGATTGGATTAAATGTGTGGGTGACAAACCCATACATATTTCCTTTCGATTCTCTCATCATTTTAGTAGTCTCAGCTCCTTTCGTGTTTGTTCTTGTACTTGTCTTTCTTGGAGCTTCTGCCTTTCAACCACTCAAGAACATCAAAGTCATATATTATGTTTCTTGGAACAATCATGCCGTCTGTATCGTTTGATAGAACTTTCTCATCAGCATAAAGAGATACAAAATCCTTACTTAAATCATTACAACCAGCACGACTAAACGCTTCTGATGCTACTTGAACAATGAAATCAAACGCAATCCTTTCTTTCTCATTTTCTAATATCATTTTAACCTATACTTCCATTGGTGATTCTGCGTCTCGTACAGAACTTTCCGTTCCTCCAGCGTCATCTCCCAAAACTGTTTCCATATACCTGTGTACGCATGATACACAATCTCCATAGCGACAGGGTAGCCCATATCTTTTGATGCTACATACAGCGTGTACCGTTCCGGTGGGCTTCGCCACTTGAACAGAGAAGTTGTCGGATATATCACTCCGCCTGTCATCGGAAATTTCAGAATCTTGTCCGTATAAGAAACTAGCTGTATCTTTGAATCCTCTATGATTTCCCGTAACGACATTGGAGTTACTACTGTTCTTCAACGAACTTTGCATCAACAACGAATATGTCATCTTCATTCAATTTCACGGCACTCTCAGCCCGTTTCAACGTCTGCTCCTGTTCAAACTTTTCCTTGTCCCATTTCATCTTTTCAAGATGTTTCACTATCTCTAACTGTAACTTCACGAACTTATGGTAATCGTCCCAGTCAAGGATACTTTCACCTTGTTCACGCATGACCTGTTCCTTCTTAGCAATCTCTGTCTGTAACATGATATACTGGTCATACAACGCTAGACCCCTTGCACCAGTACTCTTGAAATAGTCTAGATATACCCTAATCTGCCTGTCACGTTCATCCATCAACTGTAGAACATTGATAAGCTCCTGCGGGTCTTTGACGGCTAACTCTTTCGGGTCACCCTTTATACCGTGTTTCTTCAAGAATTCCTGAAACCGTTTACTACGGTCACCGTGTTTCAAAGCTTGTACGGTGTTGACTGTATGCTTCTTCAAACTCTTCTTCTCTTTTCCGCCACGTCTACTCATCTTAACACTCAACCCTGACTTCCCGCATCTCTACATCGTCAGCTTCCCATTCGTTTTCCATTTCTTAACCCACTTCGTAAAACTTGTCGTAACTCTTGAACAACGTATACAGATTTTGTGCGTGTTGTTGGTACTGTACAGGTTCGTATTCAAGAGTCGTCTCAAAATCAACGAGAACCATGCTACGTCCTAAATCATCACGGATTGCCGCAATATACGTCTGGTTCTCCCATATGTGTTTGCATAGGTCTGGGTGGTCTTTACTCAATATCTCAATAGCGTTCTGCACTATAGCATCAACACTATTCCGCATTTGACTTCACCCCGTTTTTATTCTTCGAACTCGTAAAACGTTATCAAGGAATTGCCGTAACAGAAGTCCGGATGTCCAAGATTATACTCAACCTGTTCGCAAACTTCGTCAATGTCGTCTTCAATGTCTTCCTCATTGAACGACCACAGTTCCCAAATCTGTTTTGTTTCTTCTTCCATTTATTTGCTCCTCATCTCAACATAACAATCATGGCAAAGAACAATGCCTTCATCTATCTCAACATCAGCGGCATTGCCACACTCACCAATTATACACATCACGTAATCTCTCATACCACACATATAGGTAAAACTAGTATTTAAGCGTTTATATGGTACAGAATATAGATTGCCCATAACTTTTTGAAAATTTTTTTTAAATTTTTATACAATACATTGTACACATACATACAATTATTGTACATTACGATGTCATTGAGGGTGTAACAATGATGGATATGTTAAAGAGGTACGTAAGGTTGATAGATATGTTAAATAGGTATGTCGTATATACACACCCATTACCCCTCTGTAGTGACAATCCCGAACTTATGTAATTTATTACTAATGAGTAACAACAAAAAAGATATGATACCATCTTATCTTATCATACTTTATATGATATGATGATATCATACACTATCACATGATATCATACCTTTTTTTGTGTTACTTGGTGGTGGTATAATGGATAATGGTTTGACATACCATAACACTATTTAACCACATCATAATGACAACATGACATACTTATTATTGAGTGATACTATATAGACTAAGTACTTACTAAATAGACTACTTAGTTTAACAACTGGTATGTAATTACTAATAATTACTACTAATTAATAGCTATTATTGATATCAATGATAGTATTGATATCTAGTAATTACTCTGTCATAGTAAGTAATTATTGGTATTATGCTATTACTGTTATTATTAGCTATTATTAACTATTAATAGCTATTATGTTATTATATGTTGATTTCTACCATACCAATATATCATTATGGTATACTGGTATTAGTAATTAGTATATCGGCTTAATATAAGCTTATCTGAGCGTACTTTATTTTACCCTTGCTATGGTATTGACCACTTGCCGAAAGTCCTTATATCGCAGTTTATTTATAAATGAACTATGGTTTAGCAGAGAACTTAACGTTAAACACCATTTAAACACGATTTGAGACACTTTTTTATACCTACCCTTAGCAAACCATTACCAAGAAAAAAAGTCTTTGATTTGGCACGTTTCTGTGGCTCTCAAAAGAAATCTATAACACATCATAAACCTGTATTTCAAGAAATAGAGAAAAAGAGAAGAAGAAGACTAAAAAAAAGAATCCTTGTTTTTTCTAACAAATGTTTCCGCATCTTCTCTTGAAAACTTTTTATCACGCTTACCTTTTTTAAGCATATAAATAAAACCAGTTTTTTCAGTGGCGGAATCGTATCCTCTAACAAAATATTCAGCTATTTCTCTCGATGAGATTTTTGCTTTTTTTGTCATTTTGTTACCCCCTAATAAAAAAACTCTTGGCTCTCGCCTAGTTCGTGGTTATAGACTTCCTTATACCATACTTCGCCTTTGCGGGTTATGGTCATTATCGAGATATCGTCTCTCGTCTCTGCCGAGGATTCCCATGTTACCCCTTCGCTATCGTGCAGGGTTGCTCTCTGTCCGTCTAGAACTCCTAAAGCGATTATAACCGCTTTCTCATGTCCGCTCAACTTGTCGAATTTTGCTTTATTCATGTGTATCACCTACCCTTTTTTATGACAAACCGAGTATATAAAGTAGTATGTTCTTTTATAAAGCACTTATAAAAGATATATTCTACAGTA
>JAAUYB010072666.1_pt1 | contig 47895 bp, 41 predicted proteins | sample 7278071 | NCBI WGS metagenome assembly JAAUYB01 (sample SAMN14350121, study PRJNA611818) | marine sediment metagenome | isolation source: surface marine sediment (1.8m) | place: French Polynesia: Moorea | collected 2018-08
GCTCTTGATCATCTTCATGGTGGCCGCGCCTTTGCTGACCGTGGGCGTCCCGGTCGAGCTGCCCAAAACCGCCGCCAGCGCCTTGCCGTCCGAGACCGAAGAGCCGCTGTCGGTGACGCTCTCCGCCGATGGCCGTGTGCTGATCCAAAAGACCGAGGTCGCGCGCAGTGACCTGGTGCCGCGGCTGCGGGCGATTGCCGCCGAGCGCGCCGATGACCGAGTGTTTCTGCGCGCCGATGGCGCTGTGCCTTATGCCGAGGTCGCCGAAGTGATGGGCGCGCTCAACGCCGGCGGGTTTTCCTCGATCGGGCTGGTGACGGATATCGGCGGACCGGCGCTTGACGGGTCGGATGGCTAGGGCGCGGGTTTGGATCGCGGGCTGTATATCTCGGGCGGGGCGCATGCCCTTCTGATCCTGTGGGTTTTGTTCGGCGGGGTGTTCCGCGCCGATCCGCCCGCCTTGCAGGTGTCTGACGTCACCATCCTCTCTGAGGCGGAGTTCGCCGCGCTGACGCAACCGGTGGCGTTGCCCACGGCGCAGACCGATGTGCCGGCCCCACCTGCGCCAGAGCCGGAACCGCAGCCCGCGCCCGAGCCGGAGCCCACGCCCGACCCCGCACCGCAGCCCACCCCGCAGCCGGCGCCGCCGCCGGAACCCGAGCCCGAGCCGCAACCGGTGGCACCCCCTGCGCCGCCCCAGGCCGAGGTCGAAGATACGCCGCCGGTGCTGGATCCGCCGGTGCTGCCCACACCTCCATCTTTGGCGCCGGAAACGGCCAATGTGCGCCCCGTGCCGCGCCCGGCACCGCGCGTGGCGCCTGAACCGGTGGCGCCACCCCCGCCGGACGCCGTGGTGGCTGAAGACACGCAAGAGGCGGCGACCGAAGACGCCGAGTCCGACCAGCAGGCCGAAGAACAGCAAGAGGCCACCGCGCCCCCCGAGGCCACAACCGAGATCGTGACCGAAGCCGAAGAGCCTGCCGCCGCGGTCGCGCCGCAGCGGTCTTTGCGCCCACAGGTGCGCCCGCAGCGGGCCGTCGCAGCAGCGCCCGAGCCCGATGCCGACACCGACGACGCGGTGGCCGCCGCGCTGGAACAGGCGCTGGGCGGTGCCACATCCGATCCACAGCCACCAGCCCCCACCGGCCCGCCGATGACCCGCGGCGAAAGCGATGCGCTGCGTGTCGCGGTACAGGCCTGCTGGGTGGTTGATGTTGGCTCACAAGCGGCCAACGTGACCGTCACGCTGGCGATGGAGATGGACCGCGACGGCAAGGTGGTGCCCGGCACGCTGGAAATGATCGACGCCACGGGCGGAGACACCATCGCAGTGAACACCGCTTTCAATGCCGCCCGCCGGGCCGTGCTGCGCTGCCAGGGGCAGGGCTATGACCTGCCGGCGGAGAAATACGAACAATGGCGCGAGCTCGAGATCGTGTTTAATCCGTCCGAGATGCGCCTGAGGTGATGCAAAACACCGGCAATTCCCCGCCAATGGGGGCGTGACGCAGCAGTTTTTAAAGGGCAAAAAGCAGGCTATGGTAGGCCAACGGGCAGGAAAACCGCCACAGCGTTCCGCAGATCGGGCCGCCATGTGGCGAGGGAGGCAGAGATGAGACAGGCAGTGACCGCGGCGCTGATGCTGGTGCTATCGGGGATCCTGATGCCCCTCGCGGCGCTGGCGCAATCCGGCCCCTTGCGGATCGAGATTACCGAAGGGGTGATCGAACCGCTGCCCTACGCTGTCCCCGGCTTTGTCGCCGAAAGCTTTGAGGCGCAACAATTGGCGCAGCAGGTCACCCAGGTGATTGCCGCTGACCTGACCGGTACCGGGCTCTTCCGCGAAATCCCGCGCGAGGCGCATATCAGCCAGATCACCAGCTTTGCCAGCCCCATCGCCTTTGCCGATTGGAAGGCGATTAACGCCCAGGCGCTGATCACCGGGGCTGTGACGGTGGATGGTGCCGGTGGAGTGGTGGTGAAATTCCGGGTCTGGGACGTCTTCGCCGGGACCGAGCTGGGCCAGGGCATGCAGTTTTCCTCGACCGCCGATGGCTGGCGCCGGCTGGCGCACAAGGTGGCGGATCAGGTCTATTCCCGGATCACCGGTGAAACCCCCTATTTCGACAGCCGCGTGGTCTTTGTATCGGAAACCGGTCCCAAGAACGAACGCGCCAAGCGGCTGGCGATCATGGATTATGACGGCGAAAACCTGCAATACCTGACCGACAGCAGCGCCATCGTGCTGGCGCCGCGGTTTTCGCCCGGTGGTGACCGGGTGCTTTATACCAGCTATGAAACCGGCTTTCCCCGCGTGCATGTCCTCAGCGTCGGGAATGTGCAAAGCCGCATCCTGCAGACCACCGAAGGCGTGATGAGCTTTGCGCCGCGCTTTTCGCCTGATGGCACCACGGTGGTCTATTCAATGACGCAAGGCTCCAACACCGATATCTGGGCGATGGACATCGCCAGCGGGGCCACACGGCGGCTGACCACCGGCCCGGCAATCGACACGGCACCCAGCTTTTCGCCTGATGGCAGCCAGATCGTCTTTGAATCCGACCGGTCCGGTAGCCAGCAGCTCTATATCATGCCCGCCGCGGGGGGTGAGGGCACGCGCATCAGCTTTGGCCAGGGGCGTTATGGCACGCCGGTCTGGTCGCCGCGCGGCGATCTGATTGCATTTACCAAGCAGAATGCCGGCCGTTTCCACATTGGCGTCATGCGCACCGATGGCAGCGAGGAACGCTTGCTGACCGCGTCCTTCCTCGACGAAGGGCCGACCTGGGCACCCAATGGCCGTGTCATCATGTTTTCGCGCGAAACCCAGGGCGCGCAGGGCGCGACAGCGCTTTATTCGGTCGATATCTCGGGGCGCAACTTGCGGCGGGTGCGGACGCCTTCGGGCGGGTCGGACCCAAGCTGGGGGCCGCTGCAATGACGCATGACCACAGGTGAATTCCAAACGCGGCAGCGCTGTGATAGCCTGCCGGCAATGATAAGAGCAGGAATAAACAACATGAAACACACATCCAAAGCCCTGATGCTGGTGGCGGCGCTGGCGGTCGGCGCCTGCACCAATGCGGACCGGTTCGACAATGATCCAAGCGGCGGCGGTGGCGCCGGGGCTGGGACAGGCCAGAGCACCGGGATCATCCCGGGCAGCGCCAACGATCCCACTTCCTCCGCCTATTTCCAGCAGACCGTGGGAGACCGCGTGCTCTTTGCCGTCGATCAGTCAACCCTCGGCCCCGAGGCGCGGGCGACGCTGGAGGGGCAGGCGCAGTGGTTGCTGACCAATCCCGACTATCTGGCGGTGATCGAAGGCCATGCCGACGAACAGGGCACGCGGGAATATAACCTCGCTTTGGGCGCGCGACGGGCGAATGCGGTGATGGAGTACCTGATTTCCAAAGGTGTGGCCGGCAGCCGGTTGAAATTCGTCAGCTATGGCAAGGAACGCCCGATTGAAGTGTGCTCGGAAGAAGCCTGCTACGCCAAGAACCGGCGCGCCGTGACCATCATCTCGGCCGGTTTGACGGGGTGATCTGATGCGACGGCTGGGGTTTGCACTGACTTTGTTGCTCTGCGCGGGGGTTCTGCCCGCGCAGGCCGAAACTCTGGCCGATATCCGCCAGGATCTGGCGGTGCTGACCTCGGAATTGCAGCGTCTCAAGCAGGAACTGGCCACATCCGGCGACAGTGGCGTGGCGCTGGGCGGCAGCGCGCTGGACCGCATCACCTCGATCGAGGTGGAGCTGCAGCGGGTGACCGCCAAGACCGAAGAGTTGGGTTTCCGCATTGAGCAGGTGGTCAAGGACGGCAGCAACCGGCTGGGCGATCTGGAGTTTCGCATTTGTGAGATGGAACCCGGCTGCGATATCGGCGCGTTGGGGCAAACCGCACCTTTGGGTGGTCAGACAGCGGCGCAGACACCCGCGGCACCGCCGCCTGCGCAAAGCACATTGCCCTCTGGCGGGGTGCAACTGGCGATGAGCGAGGAAACCGATTTTCGTGCCGCGCAAGAGGCGTTTGCCGCCGGCAACCACCGCGACGCGGCCGAGAAATTCGCCACCTTCCGCATGACCTATCCGCAGGGCCCGCTGGAGGCGGCCGCTTTGCTGGGCGAAGGCCGGGCGTTGAAGGCGCTGGGCGACACACGAGAGGCCGCACGCCGCTTCCTCGACGCCTATTCCGGTTACCCCGATGCCGAGGTCGCGCCCGAGGCGCTCTGGCGTCTGGGGGTCGCTTTGGCCGATCTTGGGTCGATCCCCGAGGCCTGCGTGACGCTGCAAGAGGTTGCGGGGCGGTACCCGGGGGCTGCGGCGGTCGCGGACGCGCAGGCGGCGCTGGCGCAACTGACCTGTCCGTGACAGAGACCTCGCTCGACCAACGCTATGCCGACGCCATGGGCCAGCTCTTGGGTCCGGATTTCCCAACCGACATCGCTTTGGCCGTCTCGGGCGGCGGCGACAGCATGGCGATGCTGACGCTGGCGCATAATTGGGCGCATCGCTGGGGGGTGAAACTGTGGGTGGTGACCATCGATCACGGCTTGCGGCTCGAAAGCGCGGACGAGGCGGCCCTGGTCGCCGAAGAGGCGCGCGCTTTGGGTCATCCGCATGCCACCTTGACTTGGGACTGGGTTGGGCAAGGCAACAAGATGGACGCCGCCCGCCGCGCGCGGCTGGACCTGATTGATCAATGGCGGGGCGGGATTCAGCATATTTTGATGGCACACACACGCGACGATGTGGCCGAAACCTTTCTGATGCGGCTGCAACGGGGATCGGGTGTCGAAGGGCTGTCCGCGATGGCGGCGCAACGTTCGGTCTTTACTGAGGGTACGGCCAAGGGGGACATCACCGGCGATCAACCGCCCGATGCCGGGCGCACAGACGGTTTCACGTTGATCCGTCCCTGTCTGGGGATGCGCCGGGACGAACTGCGCCACTATCTGCGCACCTTGAAAGGACGCTGGGTCGAGGATCCGACCAACGAAGACACGCGCTATGTGCGGGCGGAAATCCGGCAGGCATTTGCCAGCTTCGAAGAACTCGGGTTCGACACCGACATGCTTGCCGCCACTGCGGCGCGTTTGGCGGAGGCGCGCGATGCCCTGCGGGCCCGCGCAGCACAGGTGTGGCAAGAGATCGGCCAGGAAGGGCATAGCCACGGTGCGCCAACCGGCGAGCTTTTGTTTGACCGGACCGGGTTTCAATCGATTGAGCGCGATACGCAACGGCGCCTGCTGTCACATGCGTTACAGTTCATTGCATGCACAGACTATCGCCCACGCGGCGCGCCTCTTTCCGCGCTCCTTGACCGGCTGCTCAGCGGCGGAGGCGGCACATTACATGGCTGCGAAGCGCGGATGGAGCGCGACCGGTTGCGCATTTTTCGTGAATTGCAGGCGGTTGGCCCGGATATCGACAGGCTAGACGGCAACGCGCTTTGGGACGGCCGCTGGTGGGTGTCGGACCTCGGTTTGAACGCGCAAAACGGCAGCAACCTGCGCGTACGGCCGCTCAATGAAGACGGCTGGCAGCAGGCAACCGGCGACCAGCCGGTAGATGCGCCGCCGCATGCCTCGGCACGGTCCTTGCCGTCGATCTGGGAGGGCGAAACGCTGATCGCCTGCGATGCTCTTTGCATCGGTCCTGGCGGGACCACCCAGCTGCGCCCCTTTGGACGCCCGCAGCGCAGTTTCACCGCGTTTCTTCTTTCGCATTGAATGCCTGCGACCGATAGCTATGTTATTGATCAAAGGCCCTGCCACGGCAGGACTGTCTGCCATTCAAAGGAGTTTCCCCTTGGGTAACGCACGCAACATCGCCTTTTGGGTTGTTCTGTTTCTGCTCATCCTGGCGCTATTCAACCTGTTCTCGGGCGGCGGCAGCACGCTGCAAAGCCGCGAGGTCAGCTATTCCGAATTCGTCAGGTCGGTCGAAGATCAGGCCGTCAGCTCGGTCACGCTGGACGGTGAACAGGTCCGCTTCCGCGGCAATGACGGCACCGACTACGTGGCGATCAAGCCAGAAGACGCCGCTGTCACCGATCTGCTGATCGAAAACAACATCCCCGTGAAAGCCGAACAGCAAGAGCAGTCGGGCTTCCAGTCCTTCCTGCTGTCGCTCTTGCCGTTCCTGCTGCTGATCGGTGTCTGGATCTATTTCATGAACCGGATGCAAGGCGGCGGCAAAGGTGGCGCGATGGGCTTTGGCAAGTCCAAGGCCAAGCTGCTGACCGAAAAACATGGCCGCGTGACGTTTGACGACGTGGCCGGCATTGACGAGGCCAAGGAAGAGCTGGAAGAGATCGTCGAATTCCTGCGCAACCCGCAGAAGTTTTCGCGTCTTGGCGGCAAGATCCCAAAAGGTGCGTTGCTGGTCGGCCCTCCGGGCACCGGTAAGACGCTTCTGGCCCGCGCGATTGCGGGTGAGGCCGGTGTGCCGTTCTTCACCATCTCGGGGTCGGACTTTGTGGAAATGTTCGTCGGCGTGGGCGCAAGCCGCGTGCGTGACATGTTCGAGCAGGCCAAGAAAAACGCGCCTTGCATCGTGTTTATCGACGAGATTGACGCCGTGGGCCGCGCCCGTGGCGCCGGCTATGGCGGCGGCAATGACGAACGCGAACAGACGCTGAACCAGCTGCTGGTCGAAATGGACGGGTTCGAGGCGAACGAAGGCGTGATCATCGTCGCGGCCACCAACCGGCGTGACGTGCTGGACCCTGCGCTCTTGCGTCCGGGCCGCTTTGACCGCCAGGTCACCGTGCCGAACCCCGACATTAAGGGCCGCGAAAAGATTCTGGGCGTGCATGCGCGCAAGACCCCTCTGGGCCCAGATGTGGACCTGCGCATCATCGCGCGCGGCTCACCCGGATTCTCCGGCGCGGATCTTGCAAACCTGGTGAACGAGGCGGCGCTGATGGCGGCCCGTGTCGGCCGGCGCTTTGTCACGATGGAAGATTTCGAGAACGCCAAGGACAAGGTCATGATGGGCGCCGAGCGCCGCAGCATGGTTCTGACCGACGAACAAAAGGAAAAGACCGCCTATCACGAAGCCGGTCACGCGGTTGTTGGCCTGGCGCTGCCGCAATGTGATCCGGTCTACAAGGCGACGATCATCCCGCGCGGTGGTGCTTTGGGGATGGTGGTCAGCTTGCCTGAGATTGACCGTCTGAACTGGCACAAGTCCGAATGTGAGGAAAAGCTGGCCATGACCATGGCGGGCAAGGCGGCTGAGATCATCAAGTATGGTGAGGACAATGTCAGCAACGGCCCCGCGGGTGATATCCAGCAGGCCTCGGCTCTGGCCCGTGCAATGGTGCTGCGTTGGGGCATGTCGGACAAGGTCGGCAATATCGACTATGCCGAGGCGCATGAAGGCTACCAGGGCAACACAGCCGGTCTTTCCGTGTCAGCGCATACCAAGGAGCTGATCGAGGATGAGGTCAAACGCTTCATCCAGGAAGCCTATGAGCGCGCCCATAAGATCCTCACCGAGAACGAGGAAGACTGGGAGCGTCTGGCCAAGGGTCTTTTGGAATACGAAACGCTGACCGGCGATGAGATCAAGCGCGTGATGAAGGGCGAACCGCCGACCTCGGATGACGACGATGCCGAGGATGATGCGGCAACGCCTGAAAAGCCCAGCATCACGGCAATTCCCAAGACCAAGCCCAAGACCAAGTCGCGTGGGGATGGCGGTATGGAGCCTGAACCAACTGCATGACGGTTGACGCAGAACATGACTGGAACCCCGGGGCCTATGACAGGTTCCGGGGTTTGCGTTTGCGGCCCGGGATTGATCTGCTGCGCGCGGTGGGCGGCCTGCCCGATGGTCCGGTCACCGAATTGGGCTGCGGCAGCGGCGCGGTGGGGCCGGCCCTGGCGCAGCTGCAACGGCCGCTGACCGGGATCGACCTTAGCCCGGCCATGCTGGCCGCAGCGCAAGAGACCGGTGTTTACGATACGCTGGTCAAAGGGGATGCCGCAACGTGGGCGGCGCCAGAGCCGCAAGCGCTGATCTTTTCCAACGCGGCGTTGCAATGGGCCGGCGATCACCAGGTGCTGCTGCCGCGCCTGGCGGGGATGCTGGCAGACGGCGGTGTGCTGGCGGTGCAGATGCCCCATCAGAACAAGGCGCCGTCACACCGGCTGTGGATGTCTCTGGCCGATGAGCTGTTCCCAGAGCGTTTTGACACCCATGGCGGCCCGGGTGTTCTGCCGCCGGTGACCTATCAGGAGATCCTCTCCCCGCTCGGGCAGTTCGACATGTGGGAGACCGAATACTATCAGGTTTTGCCCCCGGACGCGCAGGCGCATCCGGTGCGCCGTTTTACCGAGCCGACTTATGCCCGCCCGATCCTGCAGGCGCTGTCGACGGAGGAGCAGGCGCAGCTGATCGCCGCCTATGAAGACGTGATCGGATCGGCCTATCACACCCAGGCCGACGGCTCGGTGCTCTTCCCCTTCCGGCGCCTGTTTTTCACTCTGCGCCTCTGAGCCTACGGTCACGCGCTGATCACAACCTGTTATTGCTATTGACAGTTCTACCTATGCGGGCATTCTGTTTGTATTTACAGGAGAATTTTGATGCCTGCTTTGAAACCAACGGATTACATGGCCGAGGTCATTTGGCTGGGCGCGGTGCCGCCTGAGGGCACAGGGATCGCCGGGGCGGCCATATCGGACATGGAACTGACCTGGGACGGGCCAGTGGGTGAACGCCATGCTGGTAAGACGCGGCCTTCCTGTTCGCGGGTCACGTCGCAGCACCCGCGCGGCACGGAAATTGCCAATGTCCGCCAGCTGTCGATCCTGTCGGGGGAGGATATGGCCGCCATTGCGCGCGACATGGACTTGCCCGAGGTCGATCCGACTCTGCTGGGCGCGTCGATGGTGGTGGAAGGCATTCCCGATTTCACACGTATCCCGCCCTCGTCCCGGCTGCAGGGGCCGGATGGGGTGACGCTGGTGGTGGACATGGAGAACCGCCCCTGCACCTTGCCGGCGAAGGAGATCGAGGCGGTCCAACCCGGCTACGGCAAGGCGTTCAAACCGGCAGCCCTAGGGCGTCGCGGGGTTACCGCCTGGGTGGAACGGCCGGGCCGGCTGGCGATTGGCGATACGTTGCGCCTGCATGTGCCGGACCAGAGGGCCTGGGCGCCTGAGGGCTGATCTGGCGACCCGCTAAGGGCGCGGGTTTCCGATGCGCGACACAGGCGAAGGCAATGCGCCGCAAGAACACCGGGAAATGTCGGATTCGCGGCGCCGCTTAGTTGTATGCACAGGTATGCGTGGGGCAGTAATCGATTGCCCATGCAACAGGGACCGCGCCAAATGAGCTTTAAGACCGACATCGAAATCGCCCGCGAGGCCAACAAACAGCCAATCCAGGAGATCGGTGCCAAGCTGGGCATCGCCTCGGAGCATCTGCTGCCCTATGGCCATGACAAGGCCAAGGTCAGCCAGGAGTTCATCAACTCGGTTCAGGGGCGCGAAAACGGCAAGCTGATCCTTGTCACGGCGATCAACCCAACCCCGGCGGGGGAGGGAAAGACCACGACCACCGTGGGGCTGGGGGACGGTCTGAACGCCATTGGCAAGAACGCCTGTATCTGCATCCGCGAAGCCTCTCTGGGGCCGAATTTCGGCATGAAGGGCGGGGCCGCCGGCGGTGGCATGGCGCAGGTGGTGCCGATGGAGGACATGAACCTGCATTTCACCGGCGATTTCCACGCTATCACCAGCGCCCACAGCCTGCTGTCCGCGATGATCGACAACCATGTCTATTGGGGCAACGAATGTGAGATCGATGTGCGCCGCGTGGTCTGGCGGCGGGTCGTCGATATGAACGACCGGGCTTTGCGCCAGATCACGGCGTCATTGGGGGGTGTGGCCAATGGGTTTCCGCGCGAGGCCGGGTTTGACATCACCGTGGCGTCGGAAGTGATGGCGATCCTGTGTTTGGCCAAGGATCTGAAGGACCTGGAAAAGCGTCTGGGCGACATGATTGTCGCCTACCGGCGCGATCGCTCACCCGTTTATTGCCGGGATATCAAGGCCGAAGGCGCGATGACGGTGCTGTTGAAGGACGCGATGCAGCCCAATCTGGTGCAGACGCTGGAGAACAACCCGGCATTCGTACATGGCGGCCCGTTTGCCAATATCGCGCATGGCTGCAATTCGGTCATCGCGACGACCACGGCGTTGAAGCTGGCGGATTACGTGGTGACAGAGGCGGGCTTTGGCGCCGATCTGGGGGCCGAAAAGTTCATGAACATCAAGTGCCGCAAGGCGGGGCTCGCGCCGTCTGTGGTGGTCTGTGTGGCGACCGTGCGGGCGATGAAGATGAACGGTGGTGTCGCCAAGGCCGATCTGGGCGCCGAGAACGTGTCGGCCGTGCAGGCGGGCTGCGCGAACCTGGGTCGGCATATCGAGAACCTGAAGAGCTTTGGTGTGCCGGTGGTGGTTGCGATCAACCACTTTGTCACCGACACCGAGGCGGAGGTTCAGGCGGTCAAGGAGTATGTGGCGTCGCAAGGGGCCGAGGCGGTGTTGTCGCGGCATTGGGAGCTGGGATCCGAAGGCTCGGCCGATCTGGCGCGAAAGGTGGTTGAGGTGATCGACCGCGATGAGGCGGAGTTTGCGCCGATCTATCCCGACGAGATGTCTTTGGCCGACAAGGTGCAGACGATTGCGCAAAAGATCTATCGCGCGGACGCGGCGGTGATGGATCAGAAGATTTTGGGCCAGTTGCAGCTCTGGGAAGAGCAGGGTTATGGCAACCTGCCGGTTTGCATGGCCAAGACGCAGTATTCGTTCAGCACCGATCCCAACCAGCGCGGCGCGCCGACCGGGTTCAGCGTGCCGGTGCGCGAGGTGCGGCTGTCGGCGGGGGCGGGGTTTATCGTGGTGGTCTGCGGTGAGATCATGACGATGCCGGGCCTGCCGCGCGTACCGTCGGCGGAGAATATCCGCCTTAACGCGGATGGGCAGATCGAAGGGTTGTTCTGAGGACGGCGGGGCGCCGCTCGCTGCAAGCAGCATCGCCCCGCCCGCCGTCCCGTGGGTTTGGTCACGAAAGGAAAGAGGCATGACGGCAGAGATCATCGATGGCAAAGCCTTTGCCGCCAAGGTGCGCGGGCAAGTGGCTGAACATGTGGCGCGGCTGAAGGCGGAGCACGGCATCACGCCTGGGTTGGCGGTTGTGCTGGTGGGGGAAGACCCGGCAAGCCAGGTCTATGTCCGCTCGAAAGGTAAGATGACGGTTGAGGTGGGGATGAACTCGATCGAGCACAAGCTGGACGCCGACACCTCCGAGGCTGACCTTTTGGCGCTGATTGCTGCGTTGAACGCCGACGAGGCGGTGCACGGCATTCTGGTGCAGCTGCCGCTGCCGGGGCATCTGAATGAAGACCTGGTGATCAACAGCATCGATCCGGCCAAGGACGTGGACGGGTTTCATATCTCGAATGTCGGGTTGCTGGGGACCGGGCAGAAGAGCATGGTTCCCTGCACGCCTTTGGGCTGTCTGATGATGCTGCGCGATTTTCATGGCAGCTTGTCCGGGATGGATGCCGTGGTGATTGGCCGGTCGAACATTGTCGGCAAGCCGATGGCGCAGCTGTTGCTGGGTGACAGTTGCACTGTCACCATCGCCCATTCGCGCACCAAGGACCTGCCTGAGGTTGTCCGCCGCGCCGATATTGTTGTGGCCGCCGTGGGTCGGCCCGAGATGGTGCCTGGTGACTGGATCAAGCCCGGTGCCACGGTGATCGATGTGGGCATCAACCGGATCGATGCGCCGGAGAAGGGTGAGGGCAAGACCCGGCTGGTTGGCGATTGTGACTACGACAGTTGCGCAGCCGTGGCGGGTGCCATTACACCGGTGCCCGGCGGGGTTGGTCCGATGACCATCGCCTGCCTGCTGGCCAACACGGTCACCGCCTGCTGCCGCGCCAATGGGCTCGCCGAGCCGGAGGGGCTGACCGCGTAACGCGCCGCTCAGCCCGACACCAACCTGTCGAGGTTGTCGTAGCTGAAGGCCATACCCTCTTCCATGCCCGAGGCGACCGCAGCCTCGCGGGCCTCGGGGCTGTCATACGAGATCACCATGGTCATCAAGGTGCCACCGGCATCCGCGGCGAAATCGGTAGTGACGCGGCTCATCGGTGGGGTCTGATCCCCCATCTCCATGGTCTCTTCATGCACGATGCGGTGCGGCGGATCGAAGTCGAGAAAGGTGCCGCGGATGGTAAAGCTTTCGCCGTCCTCATTGGCCCAGGTATAGGAAAACGCGCCGCCGGGGCGGGCATCGACTTGGCAATGCGGCATAGTCCAGCCTTCGGGGCCAAGCATCCATTGTTTGACTTTTTCCTCTTGCACATGCGCGTCATAGACCGCTTGCGGCGGCGCGTTAAAGCGCCGTGTGACGCGCAGATCGGTGTCGCCGACGCGTTCCATCAGCATCTTTGTCATTGGTCATTCTCCTCACTGTCCAAAAGCGCATCCAGCCGCGCGTAGTTCGCTGCCAAGGCCGCGCGCAGGCGGCCTGTCCAAATGTGGATCTCGTCCACCTTTTGCGGGTTGAGCCGGACGGGCCGGCGGGTGCCCACGCGGCGGCGTGTGACCCAGCCCGCTTGCTCCAGCACCTTGATGTGCCGTGACACGGCGGGCTGGCTGATCGCAAAGGGCCGCGCGAGCTCGGTGGCGTCCACTTCCCCGGTTTCGGCCAGGCGGGCGACAATCTGCAGGCGGGTTGGATCCGCAAGCGCGGCAAAGGTTGAATCAAATTGCATAACATCATCACTATATAACGGTTGTGTTATTTATGAAAGCCCTGAGTTGTGCTTCTTAGCGTGCCTTCTGCCGTGGGCATGCTAGGCTTACCGTAGAAGACGTGATGGGAGAGACTGATGGCCAAGACCTACAAGGGCGCGAATATCGAGATTGGCTTTGACATGAAGCGCTGTATTCATGCGCGGAATTGCTATCTGAAGCTGCCACAAGTGTTCGATCCGTCGCGCCGGCCATGGGTGGAACCGGACGCCGCCCCCGCCGAAGAGATCGCGGCGATGATCCGAACTTGCCCGTCGGGGGCTTTGACGTTCCGGCGGCTGGACGATGGGCTGAACGAAACTCCTCCCCGGATCAATCGCGTCGCGGTGCTGGAGAACGGGCCGATTGCCCTTGCGGGAGACCTGAATGTCGAGGGTGAGGCCATGGCGCGCGCCACGCTTTGCCGCTGCGGTGCCTCGGGGAACAAGCCGTTTTGCGACTACGCCCATGTGGACGCCGATTTCTCGGCCACCGGAGAGCCGCAGACCGACGCCAATGCCGAGGCCATCGAGATGGACGGCCCGTTGATCGCGACCGCGATTCCGGACGGGCCGCTCAAGCTGGAGGGGCCGATGGAGCTGACCACCGGCACCGGCAAAGGCATCGGCAAGATGCGGCGGGCGTTTCTCTGCCGCTGCGGCGCGTCGAAGAACAAGCCGTTCTGCGATGGATCGCACAAGGAGATCGGGTTCGAAGGTTAGGCCGGCACCGGGACCATTGTGCCCTGCAGCACTGCGATCAGCGTTTCCGCACCGCCCTGTCGGCTGAACACCTCGGCCCCGACCACCATTAGCCGCTTGCCAGGTTTGTAAACCTTGCCGCGGGCGACCAGATTGCCGCCCTTGGCGGCCGCGATGTAGTTGATCTTGAGCTCGGAGGTGACCACCTCTTGGTCCTCGGGCAAAAGACTGAGCGCCGAATAGCCCGCGGCACTGTCGCCGATGGCAAAGATCAGCCCGCCATGCGCCATGCCCTGCTGCTGGGTCGCGTTGGGCAGGACCGGGCAGCTGATCGTGACGGCCCCGGGCGTCACCCCCGTCAGGCTCGCGCCCAGGGTGGCCATCAGGGCCTGCCGGTCAAAGCTCTTCTGGATACGGTCGCGCAGGGTCATGTCCGCACTTGGCCATGGCCCGCCGGTTTGTGCAAGGCCAGAGCCTCTTTAGGCTGGCCGGGCGCGGGGCATCGGCACGGCCAGGGCGCGCTTGCCTGTCAGGATCGACTGCGCATTGGGTGCCATCAACGCCGACAGCACGTTTGATGTGGTGCAGAGCCCACCGGTATAGGTGCCATAGGCCGGCAGGATCAGGCGGTTTGTGTCAAAGAGAAAACAGGGCCGCGAAATCAGCCGCCCGCGCGCCGGGATCCTCGCCTTGGGGTGATAATGCCCGCTGACCTCGCCTGTCGCGTCAGGCTGCGCGATGTGGCGAAAGACCAGCGACCCGATCTTCACCTCAATCCTGTGCGTGCCCCCCAGGTTCATCGGCCCGGGATCATGGTTGCCCTCAACCCAGATCCAATCGCGCCCGGCCTGCAACCGCGTGATCCAGAGCAGATCATCCTCGGGCAGCGCATGCCCCAACTCGGGCCGATCAAAGCTGTCACCGAGGCAGATCACCCGGCTGGCCCGGGTGGCCTCCAGATCGGCCTCTAACCGCGCCAAAGTCTCCCGCGCCTCATAAGGCGGCAACTGCGCCCCCCCCACCTGCGCCATCCGCCCGGCCTTACCCAAATGCAGATCAGAGACAACAAGCAGCCCCTCCTCCGGCCAATACAACGCCCCCGAAGGCAGCGCCACCAAGGCGGCATCAGCAAAAGAAAAGGCATACGTGTTCATGCCTTGTTCTTGCCACTCCATACGCCCATCGGCAAGGGGTGACAGCTAGCGGCGCGCGTGTATTCTACCTCTGCGTGATCGGAGTGCGTGTTGATGAATTTTCTGCCCGAGTGCCTTCTCAACGAAGCTGGGGATCTGATATTCAAAGGAAAAACCTGTTTTTTGGGTTTGGAGCCCTGGGATATATTGGGCTGGTTCGGCCTGCCGCCATTGGCGTTGATTTTGTTTTTCGTGCTATCGCGCGCACGCGCAGCGGCTAACCACGCCAAGGATTTGCTGCCCGAAAACCCTGACTGGCCCGAGGTCTCGAACCTTGCGTCGCAACCCGCTCCGCAGCATTTTGTGAAACGGAAAGAAAACGACGACCTGATGGCGAGCATCGCGCGTGCCGAGGGCACCGTCGTGCAGGCCGCCGTGGCCGGGATGGGTGGGATTGGCAAGACGACGCTGGCGATTGCGGCGGCGCGGGCGGCCCGGCATCGCTTTGCCGGGGTCTGGGTGCTGCCGGCGGCGAACATCGACACGCTGCAGAACGAGCTGATCGCCTTGGCCGAAACCTTGGATACGCCGAGCGCCAAAAACAGCGACCGCGCCACCGCGGCCAAGTCGGCGCTGAACGCCGTGGTGCAAAGCGGCCAGCCCTGGCTGCTGATCTACGACAATGCCGACGACCCGGCGCTGGCGCAGGCCTACAGCCCGGCCGAGGCCGACAATGTCACGCTGATCTACACCTCGCGGGCGACATCCTGGCCTGACCATTTCCGGCTTGATCTGGGGCGCATGACGCCGGCGGAATCGCTGGAACTGCTGCGTGAATCGCTGCCGCAGCGCGACCGAAATGAGTTGGCAGAGGTGGCAGAACGGCTGGGCCACTGGCCGCTGGCGCTGACCGCGGCGGCGGGGTACCTCGCCGAAAACCCCTCGACCACCGTGGCGGAGTATCTGGCGGGCTTTGATGCCAGCAAGACGGACATGACCGAACTGCACTGGTCAGGCTGCGCCTATTACGACCCCGACCGCCCGGAAACCTTCGACATCGCCGCTGCGCTGGCGCTGACGACCGACGGGCTGGCCGACGCGCCACGGGCGCTGCTGTCGATCCTGTGTTTTCTGAACCCCGACGATCTGTGGCCCGAGGTGGTCGAGGAAGGGGTGACGGAAGAGATCACCAACCCGTTTGACGGCCAGGCGTTGCCGCATGTGCTGACGCAGGTGGCGGGTGACGGCTGGGTGCGGCGGGCGATGGATGGCTTGCGAAAGGTGTCGCTTGTTGCGGAAGAGATGGCCGAGGGCGCGCCGGTCTGGCGGCTGCACCGGCTGGTGGCAGAGTTCTGGCGCGTCGCGCTGGGCGACGATGCCGCGCAGTGGTCGGGCGCGGCGGCGCGGATCGTGAATGCCAAGGCGCCTTATGGTGCCAGCAGCCCCAGCAATTGGGAAACCTATCGCCGCCTGCTGCCGCAGGCCCGCGCCTTGCTGGCGGCAGGGGCGGCGGATGCCGCGGCGGCACGGCTGTTGCACCAGATCGGCGGCTATGCGCTGCACCGTGGGGTGCAGAAGGGCGATCTGGACTTTGCCCGAAGCTCGGTAGAAATTAACGAGGCGCTGGCGCCGGACAGCGCGGAGCTCGCCGCCAGTCTGAACAATCTGGGCGGCTTTCAAAAGGCGCTGGGTGATCCGGCGGCAGCACTGGAAAGCTATATCCGTGCCCGCGATATTCAGGCGAAACTGCCGGAAATCGGCCCGCGCCACCCGTCTTATGCCGCAACGCTCAACAACATTGCGGGTGTGCATCGCGATCGCCAAGCGTTTGCAGAGGCGGAGGCGCTGCATGTGCAAGCGCGGGAGATCTTTGCGAAGGAGCTACGCCCCGAACACCCTAGTACGATCCGTCAAGACCGCAATCTTGGGGCCGTATGTGGCGAATGGGCCGCAACCGTACCTGTGGCAGAGGCTGCGCCGCTGTGGGCGCGGGAGGCGACGTACAAACAGGCGGCGCTGGACGCTGCACTGCAAAGCCTTGGGCCGCGCCATCCAAATGTGGCGGTGGACCGGAACAACAGCGCGCTACGCCTGCGGCGGGATGGGGCGCGGGACGCAGCCCTGCTGCTGATGCGGCAAGCGGCGGCGACGTGCCTTGATCTGCTGGGGCCGGGGCATGGCAGGGCGCTGCGCTTCCTCCGGGCCTATCTTGACATGGCTCAGGCGGCAGGCGAGGCGCTCGACGCCGCGCTGCAGGCGTTGGTGGCCGAGGCCGCGGCAGTCCGCCAGGCGCATCGGGAGTGGGGCGCGGCTCGCCTGCACACGCTTTGCACGCGTTACGGGATCGAAGGCGAGGATGGGGAGGCGAAGTGGCGCGCCTTGGTCGCCGTCGCAGATGTCAAGGCCGCGGCACTGGAACGCGATGGCGCACCGCATGAGGCGTGGACCTGGGTGCAACAGGAGGTCCGCGAGGCGCTGTACGCCCTGATGCTTGACCCCGATCCGGGGGCGGCGTTCGTGGAAACCCTGCAAACGGCGCTTGCCACGTTGGAAGCGCAGGACGCTCAGTAGGGCACGCGCCAGGTGCGGGGGCGGGGGTCTATTTGGGCGAGGCCGCTTTCGTTCAGGAGTTTGGTGACTTCTTCCTCCAGCAGGCGTTCGTCGGCGAGGCCGTTGACGGGGACGCGGCCGGGTTCGAGGAAAAGGGGGGCCGCCAGCGGGGTGACGCGTGACAGGCGGATGTGGTCGATGCGGTCTTCGACGCGGTTGGCCATCTCGCGGATGCGGGCGAAATCCACCAGGCCGCGCATCGCCTCTTCGCGGGTGATCTGCATCAGCAGGTGGTCGGGGTCGTATTTCAAAAGCGTGTCGTAGAGGATGTCGGACGACATCGTCGCCTGCCGTCCGGTCTTGCGCTGGGCGCCGATATTGCGCTCGATCAGCCCGGCGATCGTGGCAGAGGCGCGAAATGTGCGCTTCATCACCGCGTTGCCGGCAAGCCAGGTCTCCAGCCCCGCCTCCAGGGCCGCGATGTCGAACAAAGGCGCCGGATCGGTGACCGCGTCCAGCCCCCAGATCAGCGTCGCGTAGTCGGTCGACACAAAGCCCATCGGGGCGAGGCCCATCTCCTCCATCCGCTTGGTCAGCAAGAGCCCCAGCGTCTGCTGCGCGTTGCGCCCTGCAAAGCCGTAGACCACCATCTGTTCGCGCCCATCATGCGGAAAGCTTTCGACCAGTAGACGCCCGGGTTCGGGCAGTCGGCTGAGTTCCCGCTGCAGGGCGAGCCAATCGGCGGTGTGGGCGGGCAGATCGGGCCATGCGTCCTGTTGGAACATCTCTACGATGCGGGCCGAAAGCTGGGTGGAGGTGGCGAATTTGGTGCCCATGAAGGTGGCGATCTTGGGTTTGCGGCCCGGATCGCGGGTCACTTCGACGACCATCTCGCGCAGCCCCTCATAGCGAACGATCTGCCCGCCGATCAGAAAGGTGTCGCCCTTGGTCAGCGAGGCGGCAAAGCCTTCCTCGACCTCGCCCAGAGGCGCACCGCCGCGGCCGCGCCAGCGCACCTTGAGCGTGTCTGTGTCCTGGATCGTGCCGATATTCTGGCGGATGCGGGCAGCGCTGCGCGGGTCGCGCAGTTGCCATTGGCCGTCGGGGCGTTGCAGCAGGCGTTTCCATTGGTCATAGGCGCGTAGGGCGTAGCCGCCGGTGGCGCAGAAATCCAAACAGGCGTCAAAGGCGGCGCGGGTCAGGTGCGCATAGGCGCCGACGCTGGTCATCTCGGCATAGAGATCATCGGCGTCGAATGGCCCCGCACAGGCGGCGATCAGGATGTGCTGGCAGAGCACGTCGCGGGGGCCCGGGCCGCGCGGGTCTCCGTCCAAGTCATGCGCGCGCACGGCGTCCAAGGCGGCGACGCATTCCACCACCTCGAAGCGGTTGGCAGGCACCAGCAGGGCCTTGGAGGGCGCGTTGTAGCGGTGGTTCGCCCGGCCAATGCGCTGCACCAGGCGTTTGACGTTTTTCGGCGCACCCACCTGGATCACCAGATCGACATCGCCCCAGTCGATGCCCAGATCGAGGCTGCCGGTGCAGACGATGGCGCGCAGCTGCCCGGCGACCATCGCCGCCTCAACCTTTTCGCGTTGCTTGCGGTCGAGTGACCCGTGGTGGATGCCGATCGGCAGCGCGTCTTCGTTGGCGAGCCACAGGTTGTGAAAGAACAGCTCGGCCTGGGCGCGTGTGTTGTGAAAGATCAGCGTTGTGTTGTGTCTGCGGACCTGTTCCAGAACCGCCGGGATGGCGTATTTGGCACCGCCGCCGGACCAGGGTGGGGCCTCATCGGTGACCAGCATCTGGATGTCGGGGTCGGGGCCGGGATCGGCGCGCAGGATCTCGCAGGGGTCAGGGTGGCGCGCCAGCAGGCGGGCGATGGCGGCGGGGTCTTCGACCGTGGCAGAGAGGCCCACGCGCCGCAGATCGGGGCAGAGGCTTTGCAGCCGGGCGAGCGCCAGCATCAGTTGGTCACCGCGTTTGGATTCGGCAAGCGCGTGGATTTCATCCACCACGATGCGCTGCAGCCCGGCAAACATGCGCGGCGCGTCTTCGTAGCTGGTCAAGAGCGCCAGCGACTCGGGCGTTGTCAGCAGGATATGCGGAGGGTCGGCGCGCTGGCGTTTCTTGCGGCTGGCCGGCGTGTCGCCGGTGCGATCCTCGACGCGAATGGGCAGCCCGGCCTCGTCAATCGGCGTGCGCAGGTTGCGTTTGATGTCCGCCGCCAGCGCCTTCAACGGGCTGACATAGAGCGTGTGCAACCCGTCATGCGGCGCCTCGGCCAGTTCGGTCAGCGTCGGCAGGAACCCGGCCAGTGTCTTGCCGCCCCCTGTGGGCGCGATCAGTAAAAGCGCGGGATCGCCCGCGCGCTCCAGCATGTCGCGCTGATGCGGGTGGATCTGCCAACCGCGGGCGTCAAAGAAACCCTGCAAGGACGGGTGAAGCGTGCTCATGGTCGTCACTTATCGCGTGGGGGCGAAAAACACAGCCCCCGCGGATTTGCGATTGCACCTCTGCGTGGGGCGGGTTCAGATGGCGGCATGGCTCCGCTGACCGGTCTCCGCATCATCGAATTCGAGGCGCTTGGCCCGGCGCCGTTTGCCGGCATGCTGCTGGCCGATCTGGGGGCCGAGGTGATCGTGCTGCACCGCCCCGGCGCGCCAGAGACGCCCGGCAAAGAGGATCGCTACCTGCTGGATCGGGGTAAGAAATCGATCACGGTGGATCTGAAATCGGCTGAGGGGCTGGCCGTGGCCCGGGCGCTGATCCAGAGCGCCGATGGCCTGACCGAGGGCATGCGCCCGGGTGTGATGGAGCGCTTAGGTCTGGGGCCGGACGAGGCGCTGGGTCTGAACCCGGCGCTGGTCTACGGAAGGATGACCGGCTGGGGACAGACCGGGCCGCGGGCGGAGCAGGCGGGGCACGATCTGAATTACCTGGGGCTCAGCGGGGCTTTGTTTTACAGCGGCCTGCCCGGGGCTGTCCCGGGTGTGCCGCCGACGATGCTGGGTGATATCGGCGCCGGGGCGCTATACCTGGCGGTAGGGATGCTGTCGGGGTTGTTGCTGGCGCGTGCGACGGGGCAGGGGACGGTGGTGGACGCGGCGATTGTCGATGGGGCCAGCCACATGATGGCGTTGCTGCTGTCAATGGGCGGGCAGTTTTCGACCGACTCACGTGGTGCATCCCTACTGGACGGGCCGCACTGGTCGCGCTGTTATGCCTGTGCCTGCGGCGGGCATATCGCGGTGCAATGCCTTGAGCCGAAATTCTACGCGCTGTTTCTGGAGCGGATGGGGCTGGCGGACGATCCGGCTTTTCAACAGCAATTCGACGCAGCGCTTTGGCCCGAGCTGACCGCGCGGTTGGCTCAGATCTTTGCCACGCAGCCGCGGGCGCATTGGGAGGCGGTGTTTGCCGACTCGGACGCCTGTGTCGCGCCGGTTCTGTCGCCGAAAGAAGCGATGCGTGATCCGCATATCACCGCGCGGGGGATCTGGCACGAGGGCCAGCCCGTCGCCGCGCCGCGCTTTGACCGGGTGCCAGCCAACGCCCCCCGTGCCAGCCCCCTGAGGGGCGCGGACACAGCCGACATACTTGCCGATCTCAAGACCAAAGGCTTGCTATGACCGATCAGACCGATGCTTTTGCCCAGCTTCTGCGCGCGCGCTATTCCTGTCGTGGGTTCCTGCCCGACCCGGTTGACCAAACGTTGATCGACGCGGCGCTGAGCGACGCGCAGCACGTGCCGTCCTGGTGCAACTCGCAGCCCTGGCAGGTGACCGCCTGTGGTCGGGAGGAGACCGACCGCCTGCGCGCGGCGCTCTATGATCACGCCACCAAGGGGGCTGCACAAAGCGACATCCCGTTCCCCACAGCCTATGAGAATGAGTATCGCGACCGGCGGAGGACCTGCGGCTGGCAGCTCTATGAAGCGGTGGGGGTGGAGAAGGGCGACCGCGCCGGTTCAGCCAAACAGATGATGGAGAACTTCCGCTTTTTCGGCGCGCCGCATTTTCTGCTGGTCACCACCCCGAAAGCGCTTGGGCCGTACGGCGTGCTCGACTGCGGAGCGTTTGTGACGGCGGTGCTGCTGGGGTTGCAGGCGCGCGCGTTGGGTGGGATCGCCATGGCCTCGGTCGCCGGTTACGCGCCATTTCTGCGCGACTGGTTCGGGATTGCCGAGGACCGGGATGTGCTCTGTGGTATCGCCTGTGGTCTGCCCGATCCCGAACACCCAGCCAACCGCTTTCGCACCGAACGGGCCGCGCCTGCCGAGGTTGTGGACTGGCGTTAGGCGGAGGCCTCTTCCAACCGGTCGGTGGCGGGCGGAGGGGTCGGGCTGAGGGCCGAGATCCGCGCGTATAGTTCTGGTGTCATCTGATATTGCATCCCGGCCAGCGACGACGCCAGCTGATCCGGTGCGCTCGCCGACAGGATCGGCACCGGTGTCGAAGGGTGTGCCGCAACCCAAGCGACGGCGAGCGTGGCCGGGTCGGTGCCAAGCTCGGCGGCGAGCGCTGACAAGCCCTTGGCCGCCGTGTGCATAAACGCCTCGCCATAGCGCGTGGCGTAGCGGTTATCCTCGCTGATCCGCCCTGCGCCGCCCGCGCCATATTTCCCGGTCAAAAGCCCGCCGCCAAGCGGCGAATACGGCACGGGCAGGATGCCCTCACTCTGGCACATCGGCAGCAATTCGACCTCGGCTTGGCGTTTCACCAGGTTATACATCGGTTGGATCACGTTGATCCGGGTACCGAGGCGGGTGGCGACCGTTTGCGCTTTCATCACCTGCCACGCGGCGAAATTCGACACGCCAATATAGCGGGTCAGGCCGTTTTGCTGCAGCTCGGCCAAGGTCTCAAAGGTTTCCTCCAGCGCCGTGTCGCCATCCCAGCGGTGGATGTAGAGCAGATCGACCATGTCCATGCCGAGACGCGCGCGGCTCTGGTCAAACTGCGCCAGGATGTTCGCGCGCCCGGCGCCGCCGGTGTAGCCGGCTTTGGTGGCGATGAAACACGCCTCGCGCTCAGACTTCGCAAAGCCGCCCAGCAGGCGTTCCGCGGTACCGCCCGTGTAGGCAAAGGCGGTGTCGAAATGCGCGATGCCGGCCTCGAGACAGGCCTCGAACATGGTGCGAGAGGCGGCGGCATCGGCCTTGCCACCGAACTGCATGCAGCCAAAGGCAAAACCGCCGATTGGCGCGCCGGAGAGGGTGTGAAGCGTCGTGGTCATGTCTGCTGCTCTGCCATGGCAAAGCCGCCTGTGCAACCGGCGGGGCGACCAAAGCGGCAATGGACAGGGGGCGCCCCGCCTGTCACCTTTCACAGGTCCAGACCGGAGAGCCACAATGACCCGACGCCTGTTGGCCGCCAGCCTGATTGCCTTGCTGCCCTGGGCCGCCGGCGCCTCGGAAAACTGCACCGAGGACGCGATGGTGGTGTTTGACGGCTCGGGCTCGATGGCCGAGATGGGGTTCAACCAGATCGGCGAGCCGCGGATCTTCGAAGCGCGCACCGCGATGCGCCGGGCTGTGCCCGGCATTGCCGAGGCGCGGCGGCTGGGGCTGATTATCTACGGGCCGGGGGCCACGGGCGCGGGCGGGTGCAACAGCATCGACCTGCGCTTTGACCCGCAATGGGAGGCGGCGGGGCTGATCATCAACGCCGTGGAAACATTGCAGCCGGCGGGCGACACGCCCCTGACCGAAGCGGTCGCGGCGGCGGCGGATGTGCTGAACTACCGCGTGGCGCCCGGCGCGATTGTGCTGATCACCGATGGTAAGGAAACTTGCGGCGGCGCGCCGTGTGAGTTGGCGGCCGTGCTGGCGTCCGACGCGGCGGACCTGACGGTGCATGTGATCGGCTTCAAGGTGCGCGGCGATCACTTTGGTTGGGAGTCCCAAGGCCGCTCCGATTACAACGACGCGGTGACCGTCGCGCGGTGTCTGGCGGATCGCACGGGGGGCAAATACGTGCGCGCGGAAACGCTCGACGATCTGGTGCGCGCCTTGCGGGTGACCTTGGGATGCCAGGTCATCAGTCAGAGCACGATTCGGGGCGCGATCCTGCGCTAGGCGGTTTGATGCCGGGTTTCTCTGACCCGCCCTCTGGGAGAGGGGTCGCGGATGCTCTACCTTCAAGACAGGTTGTTAGTCAGGAGCCGTCACATGGTGGTGCGTGCCGTTGCCCTTTTGCTGTCTTTGGCCTTGGTTGCCGGCCCGGTTGCCGCGCAGAACCGCGCCGCGGTTGAGCGGCAGTTTCAGGCCTGGCTGGGTCAGACGATCTGGCCGCGGGCCAAGGCTGAAGGGGTGTCGCGGCGGACTTTTGAGGCGGCTTTTACCGGGGTCAGCCTGAACTGGAAGCTGCCGGACCTGGTGCCGCCGGGTACCCGCGCCACGACACCGAAGAAACAACGCCAGGCGGAATTCGGATCACCGGGCAAGTACTTCAACCCCAACTCGGTCGAGGGCGCCACCCGCATCGGCCGCCAGATGGCCAGCCGCCATGCCAAGGTGCTCGCGGCTGTGGAGCGGCGGACGGGTGTGCCCGGGCAGATCATTCTGGGCATCTGGGGGCGCGAAAGCGGTTATGGCCAGGTCCCCATTCGCAACAATGCCTTCGAGGTGCTGGGCACCAAGGGCTTTATGAGCACCCGCGCGCCCTATTTCACCGATCAGTTGGTGGCGGCACTGGTGATCGCCGAGGCCGGGCATGCGCCGGGCAGCGTGATGAAAAGCAGTTGGGCCGGCGCGTTGGGACAGCCACAATTCATGCCCACGAGCTTTTTGCAATACGCGGCTGACGGTGATGGCGACGGGCGCGCCGATATCTGGCGGTCAGAGGCAGATACCATCGCCTCGATCGGCAATTACCTGGCGAAACATGGCTGGGTTAGCGGCCGCGACTGGGGGTTCGAGGTGACGGTTCCGGCCTCGGTCTCCTGCGCTTTGGAGGGGCCCGACCAGGGCCGATTGATCCGCGATTGGGAGAAGTTGGGGATCAATCGCGTGTCCGGCAAACCCTTTCCCGACCACGAACGCCGGGCGCAGGGGTTCCTGCTGATGCCGGCCGGGCGCAACGGGCCGGCCTTCATCGTCACGCCGAATTTCTACGTGCTCAAGGACTACAATATGAGCGATCTTTACGCGCTCTTCGTGGGCCATGTGGGGGACCGGATCCAATACGGCATGGGGGATTTTTCCGCGTCCTGGGGCAAGGTTGGCGGGCTTTACCGGTCAGATGTGGCAGCGATGCAGCGGGCGCTGGAACGGCAAGGCCATGACGTGGGCGGCGCCGACGGACTGCCAGGCTTCAAGACCCGCCGCTCTATCGGTCGCTGGCAAGAAACCACCGGCCGCACCCCCACTTGCTTTCCCGAAGCCAGCATGAAAGCCGCCCTCACGCGCTGAGGCGCGGCGCGAGCAGACAACAAAAAAGGGGCCGCGCGATGCGGCCCCTATGATCGCTATGTCAGCCGATCAGTTCGGGATTTCGGCGTCGATGCCTTCGATATAGAAATCCATGCTGAGCAGATCGCCGTCCGACGCGACTTCACCATCGGCCAGCCAGGCCGAGCCGTCGGCCTTGTTGATCGGGCCGGTGAAGGGGTGATACGTGCCTCCGGTGATTGCGTCGATCATCCCTTGGGCCTCTTGCCGCACGTTTTCGGGGATGACGTCGGTCATCTCACCCATCACAACCTCGCCTTCCGGCATGCCGGACCAGCTGTCGATCTGTTCCCAGGTGCCATCGATAACGGCTTTGACGCGCTTGACGTAGTAGGGCGACCATTCGTCGATGATCGACGTCACGCGCGGCCCCGGGGTGCCGTCGTCATTGGTGGCAAAGGGCGCCATGTCGGAAGCCTGACCGAACCCGATCACCGCGCCACCTTCCTTGGCGGCCTCGGCCAGAGGTGCGGTGCTGTCGGTATGGGCGGTGATCACGTCGACACCCTGGTCGATCATGGCGCGCGCGGCGTCGGCCTCTTTGGCGGGATCGAACCAAGTGTAGACCCAGGTCACAACCAGCTCGACATCCGGGTTCACCTTCTGCGCGTGCAGATAGTAGGCGTTGATGCCCATCACGACTTCGGGGATCGGGAAGGATGCGAGATAGCCGATCTTGTTGGTCTTGGTCATCGACCCGGCGATATGCCCGACCACAGCGCGGCCTTCGTAGAAGCGCGCATTGTAGCTCGACACGTTGGGATGCTCACGCTTGTAGCCGGTGGCGTGTTCAAACTTGATGTCCGGGAACTTGGCCGCCACGGCGTTGGTCGCGTCCATATAGCCGAAGGAGGTGGTGAAGATGATGTCGCAGCCCGACAGCGCCATCTGGGTCATCACCCGTTCGGCATCGGCCCCTTCGGGCACAGATTCCTGCCAGGCAATCTCGACCGCGTCGCCAAATTCCTCTTTCACGGCCAGCGCGCCCTGGTGGTGCTGATAGGTCCAGCCGCCGTCGCCGATGGGCCCGACATAGACGAAACACGCCTTGGTCGGATCCTGCGCAAAGGCGGCGGTGCCGAGTGTCGCGGCCAGCGCGGCGCTGGCAAGCAGAGTTCTTCTTTTCATGGTTTATCCCCTGTTGGTGGTTGTAAAACGGAACGCCTCTAGGTCGAGGCATGGAATGGACGGCCGAGCGATGCGGGTGCCCCATGCATGCCGCGGGCCGAGATGATGACGAGCACGAGGATCGTTATCAGATAGGGCGACGCCGACAAGAGCGCCACCGGCACTGCCGCGCCTGCCGCCTGCAGGTTCAGCTGCAAGACGGTGATGCCGCCAAAAAGATAGGCACCTACTGCGACGCGGCCAGCGCGCCAGCTGGCAAAGACCACGATGGCGAGGGCGATCCAACCCGCACCGGCGGTGATGCCTTCGGTCCATTGCGGCACGCGGACAAGGCTGAGATAGGCCCCACCCAGCCCGGCGCAGGCACCCCCGAAGAGGATCGCGAGCAGGCGTACCCGCACGACCTTGTATCCCAGCGCATGGGCGCTGTCGTGGCTCTCACCCACGGCCCGCAGAATCAGGCCAGCGCGGGTGTATTTCAGAAACGCCCAGACGGCGGCGACAAGGGCGAGGCTGAGATAAACCATGATGTCATGTGAAAAGAGCATGCGGCCCACCACAGGCAGATCGCTGAGCACGGGGATGTCCAGCTTGGGCAGGGTGGCGGTTTTCATGCCCTCATAGGGTTTGCCGATGAGGCTCGAGAGGCCCAGCCCCACCAGCGTCAGGCCCAGCCCGGTCGCCACCTGGTTCGACAAGAGGTACTGGGTCAGGAATCCAAAACTGAGGGATAGGAGCGCGCCGGCAAGCGCCGCGGCGACAAAGCCTAGCCCTGGCGAGGTGCTGTTGACCGCCACCGCAAAACCGACCACCGCACCGGTAATCATCATGCCTTCGACGCCAAGGTTCAGCACGCCGGATTTCTCGACCACCATTTCGCCGATGGCGGCGAGCAGGATGGGTGTGGCCGAGACCATGACCGAGGCGACCAGCAGGACGGGGTTGATGGCGCTCAGATCCATGTGACGTCTCTCGTGCAGACGGGTGAAAAGGGGCGCTGCCCCTTTTGGCCTGCGGCCAATTCACCCCGAGTTTTTTTTGAACCAAAGAAGGAATGGGTGCGGGATGGGGTCATGCGACCTCACTCCGCCCAAAGCGGACGCGGTAATTGGTGAAGACGTCCGTGGCCAGAAGGAAAAACAAGAGCATCCCCTGGAAGAGCTGGATCGACGCACCGGGTAGGCCGAGCATGAGCTGCGCCAGCTCCCCGCCGATATAGGTCAGCGCCATCAAGAGCCCGGCCAGCAGGATGCCAATCGGGTTCAGCCGGCCCAGGAAGGCGACGATGATCGCGGTAAAGCCGTAGCCTGAGTTGAAGTCGATGCTAATCTGCCCTGCTGGGCCGGTGACCTCAAACAGGCCCGCAAGCCCGGCCAATGCGCCGGAAATGCCGAGGCATAGAAAGATGATGCGCGCCGGGTTCACACCGGAAAAGCGTGCGGCGCGGGGGGCCTCGCCGGTCAGGCGGATGTTGAAGCCCTGGATGTGGCGGGTCAGCAGGACATAGGCAGCGATCACGGCGATGAAGGCAAAGACGACGCCCCAATGCATGCCGGTGCCTGCGACGATCTCGGCATTATGCGCGGCATCCCATTCCTTGAAATTGCGCGAGCCGGGAAAGCCCATGCCCTCCGGGTTGCGCAAGAGCCCCGACGATACCGAGGCCAGCACGTTTTCAGCCACGTAGACCAGCATCAACGAGACGAGGATTTCATTGGTGCCAAACCGGGTTTTTAGAACCGCGGGGATCGCCGCCCAAGCCCAGCCGCCAAGACCGCCCGCCAGGATCATCAGTGGAAAGATCAGCGGGCTTTCTGAGGGGTATAGCGCCAGCCCGGCAGCCGCGCCGCAGATCGCCCCCATGATGTACTGCCCCTCGGCACCGATATTCCAGATGCCGGCCCTAAAGCCAATGGAAAGCCCGATGGCGATCAGGATCAGCGGCCCCGCCTTGACCAACAATTGCGGGCGGGTGAAACCGGCGAATTGGGTGTTGAAGAGCGGATCCCAAAAGATCGTACGTATGGCTTCGAAGGGGTCAGTGCCGAGGGCCGCAAACATCGTGCCCCCGACGATCATCGTCAGCACCACGGCAATGAGCGGCGTGGTCGCTGTCCAAAGCCGCGAAGGCTGCGGGCGGCGCTCAAGATGGATCATCTCTGCGCCCCCGGTAGAGGTGCGCGGAAGAAATTTCTTGCAAGAAATTTGGGAAAAACCTTGCAAGGTTTTTCTGCGCGCTTGAGCAAACGGGCCACGTCAGACATGGGCCACCTCCATGTCATGGGCGCCGCCCATCATCAGGCCGATCTGGTCAATCGACAGCCCTGCGACCGGCCGGATTGCCGACAGTCGCCCTTCGTTCAACGCACCGAAGCGGTCAGAGATTTCCATCAGCTCATCGAGGTCTTGGCTGATGCACAGGATGGCGGCGCCCTGCGAGGCCAGGTCCAGCAGCGCCTGGCGGATCGCGGCGGCGGCGGCGGCATCGACACCCCAGGTGGGTTGGTTCACCACCAGCACTTCGGGCGCTTGCAGGATTTCCCGGCCGATCACGTATTTCTGCAGGTTCCCGCCGGACAAGGCCCGCGCGGCGGTGCCCGGTCCGGGGGTGCGCACGTCGAAAGTACGGATCACCTGCTCGGCAAAGCCGCGCGCTGTGCCCCACTGGATCATCCCATTGTTCAACATGCCCTGTCGCCGTGCGCCGGTGAGCACGGCGTTTTCAATCAGACTCATATTTGGCGCCGCCGCGTGCCCCAGACGTTCTTCCGGCGCCGATAACAGCCCGGCATCGCGCCGCGCAATTGGGCCTTCGCGGCTGACATCGCGGGGCCCCAGCCACACCGACGCCGCCGGGGCGAGCCGTTCGCCTGACAAGGCTGCGAGCAATTCGTCCTGGCCGTTGCCCGCGACGCCGCCGATGCCCAGCACTTCGCCCGCGCATAATTCGAACGACACGTCACGCAGCGGAGTGCCAAAGGCGCCCGGGGCGGGCAGGCTCAGCCCGTCTACCTTCAGCGCAACCTCTCCTGGGCTGTGTGGCTTGGCCTCCGGTGCGGAGAAGCTCGCACCAACCATCATCTCAGCCAGCTCACGCGCGGTGGTTTCCGCGGGCGTACAGGTCGCCACCTTCTGGCCCAGCCGCAGGATCGTTGCGTGGTCGCACAGGCTGCGGATTTCTTCGAGCTTGTGCGAGATATAGAGGATCGACGTGCCTTCCGCCTTCAGTTTGCGCAAGGTCTTGAATAGGATCTCCACCTCTTGCGGGGTCAAGACGCTGGTCGGTTCGTCCATGATCAAGAGCCGCGGGTCTTGCAGCAGACAGCGAATGATTTCAACGCGTTGCCGTTCGCCGGCGGACAGGGTTCCCACCGTCCGAGTTGGGTCCAGAGGCAACCCATAGGTCTCTGACACTTCACGGATTTGCCGCGCCAGGTCGCCAGGTTTAGGTGGGTTCTCCATCCCCAGCGCCACGTTTTCCGCCACGTCCAGCGCCTCGAACAGCGAAAAGTGCTGGAACACCATCGCGACACCGGCGCTGCGCGCGTCGGAGGGTTTGGCGGGGGCAAAGGGCACGCCGTCGAACGTCATCTCACCCTTGTCGGGTTTGACGAGGCCGTAAATCATCTTGACCAGCGTCGACTTGCCCGCGCCGTTTTCGCCCAGCAACGCGTGAATCTCGCCATGACGGATGTCGAACGACACGTCGTCATTGGCGATCACGCCGGGGTAGGCCTTGGTCAGACCTCTGAGGCTGAGGAGGTTATCGGCCACGATATCTCGGTCCCTGTTTGTGTCTTCAGTAGCTGCGCGGCGACCCCGACGGCAATGGCTTGCGGGTGTTTGCCCAGGGATTTCTGCCCAATTGGGCAGCAAATGCGGTCGATTTGGGCAGGCTCGTGCCCCATGGCGCGAAGCCGCTTGCGAAACCTCGCCCATTTCGTGTCCGACCCGATCAGCCCGGCCCAGGCAAAGCCACGTTTGAGCAGAGCGTCGCAGAGTCCGAGGTCCAGCGCGTGGCTGTATGTCAGGATTAGGTGCTCGGCTTCGGGCGGGGCGTGTTGTGCAAGGCGGGTCGGGTCCTCGGCCCAGAGCGGGGTGACGGTGTTGGGGATGTGCTCTGGGAACCGATCGGCGCTGGTGTCGACCCAGGTGATCGCGATTTGCGGCACGGGTGCCAACACGGCCACCAAGGCGCGGCCCACATGCCCGGCGCCCCAGATCCAAAGGTGACGGTTGGGCCGCAGGACCGGTTCAACCATCCAGCCCTGCACCAGCTGCGGCACCGGTGCCTGGCCACGAGCGCGGGCGCGGTCCATCAGGCGGTGCACGGCCAGCGGCATCTCGCCCGGACCGCGGGCGATCACGTCTTGGTCCGCCAGCGCGTTAAGTTTCTGGGCGTTGTAAACATCCGTCCAGAGCGTCACCGCCCCGCCGCAACACTGGCCCAGTTCCGGCCCCAAGGGATGGCGCGTTGCCCCCTGCCGGTGCAAAGCCGCCTCGGCCGCTTGCAACTCCAAGGCACCTCCGCCGATCGTGCCGCTTTGGCCGCCCTGCCAGACCAGCATCGCGGCGCCCACCTCGCGTGGGGCCGAGCCGGCGACCTCTGCCACAACCACGCGGGCCACTTGGCCATGGGTCGCCACAGCAAGTGCCAAAGCATCGCGATCAAAGCTCATTGCGCAGGCTCCGAATGGCTTTCAGCACCCTCTCGGGCGTAGCTGGCGCGTCAAGCGACGGGTAGCCATCGCCAGAGGCGGCCACCGCGTCTGACAAGGCCATCAGCACGGAGATCCCGTGCATAAACGGCGGCTCCCCCACCGCTTTGGAGCGATAGATTGTCTCCTCACGGTTTTCGCCGTCCCAGAGGGCGACGTTGAAGATATCGGGCCGGTCGGCGCAGGCGGGGATCTTGTAGGTCGAGGGCGCATGGGTGCGCAGATGGCCGGCCTCATCCCAGACCAGTTCCTCGGTCGTCAACCAGCCGGCCCCCTGGACATAGCCGCCCTCGATCTGGCCCAGGTCCAGCGCCGGGTTCAGCGAGGCGCCGCAATCATGCAGGATATCGGCGCGCAGGATGCGGTATTCGCCGGTCATCGTGTCGATCACCACCTCTGAACACGCCGCACCATAGGCGAAATAGAAAAACGGCCGGCCCTGGCCCTTGATCCGGTCCCACTCGACCTTTGGCGTCTTGTAGAACCCGGTTGAGGACAGGCTGACCCGGCCCTCGTAACAGAGCTGCGCGGCGCGGGCGAAGCTCAGGGTCTCGTCACCGATGATGACCTGTCCATCGCCAAACGTCACCGCGTCGGGCGTTGATTGGTAGAGCAAGGCCAGATGGTCCGCCATCCGCGCTCGGATCGTGTCACAGGCCTCGCGCACCGCCATGCCGTTCAGGTCCGACCCGGATGAGGCCGCGGTGGCCGAGGTGTTGGGCACCTTGGCGGTATCCGTCGCCGTGATCTTGACCGCTTCCAGCGGCACGCCAAAGCGGCTGGCCGCCACCTGCGCCACCTTCTGGAACAGGCCTTGCCCCATCTCGGTCCCGCCGTGGTTCATGTGGACCGAGCCGTCCTGATAGACATGCACCAACGCTCCGGCCTGGTTGAGATGCGTGAGCGTAAAGGAAATGCCGAACTTCACCGGGGTCAGCGCCAGCCCGCGTTTCAACACCGGGTTGGCGGCGTTCCAGGCTGCGACGGCTGCGCGCCGCTGTTCATACGCCGCCGTTTCTGCCAGGCGATCCGTCATCTCGTGCAGGATGAAATCCTCGACCGGCTGGCCAAAAGGCGTGGTCTGCCTCTTCTCGGGTTCAGAAATACCTTCGGAGGGGCTTGCCTCTGGCAAGCGGGGGGCAGACAGCCCCCCTCTGCCCGTCGCCCCATAGTAATTCGCCCGGCGGACTTGCAGCGGGTCGTAGCCCAGATCATAGGCGATGTGATCCATCACCCGCTCGATTCCCAGCATCCCCTGGGGTCCGCCAAAACCCCGGAACGCGGTCGCGCTCTGCGTGTTGGTGCGCAAACGGTGCGATTCAATCCGCACCGCGGGCAGGTAATAGGCATTGTCGGCATGCAGCATCGCGCGATCCGCCACTGGCAGCGACAGATCCTGCGCCCAGCCGCAGCGGGTATAGTGCCGGAATGTAATGCCTGCGATCCGGCCGGCCGGATCAAAGCCGACATGATAGTCGATGCGGAAATCATGCCGCTTGCCGGTGATCAGGAAATCATCGTCGCGGTCATAGCGCATCTTGGCCGGCCGCCTGGTGGTTGATGCGACCACCGCACAGGCAATCGCCAACGCGTTGCCCTGGCTTTCCTTGCCGCCAAAGCCGCCGCCCATGCGCCGGGTTTCCACCCGCACGCCATGCATCGGGATCCCCAGCGCATGCGCCACCTTGTGCTGGATCTCGGTCGGGTGCTGGGTCGAGGCGTGCACCACCATGTCGCCGCCTTCTTGCGGTAGCGCCAGGGCGGACTGGCCTTCGAGATAGAAATGCTCTTGTGCGCCCATCTCGATCTGCCCGCTGATTTGGCGCGCCGCGCTCGCGATGGCCGCCTCTGCCGCGCCGCGTTCCCAGACAATCGGGCCGTCTTCGAACCGCGCGTTTGCGGCGAGCGCCTCTTCGATGGTCAGGATCGGTTCGGCCTTATCATACTGCACCTGCGCCAACCGCACCGCGCGCCGCGCCTGCAGATGGGTCTCTGCTGCAACAAGGAAAAGCGGCTGACCCAGGTAGTGCACCGTGCCATCTGACAAGAGCGGTTCGTCATGCGCCGACGGCGAACAATCGCAATCCGTCGGCAGGTCTGCAGCCGTCATCACGGCGACAACTCCAGGGGCGGCCCGCGCAGCATCCAGCGCCATCGACGTAACCCGCCCGGCGGCAATGGACGCGAGGCCAAAAGCCAGATGCAGCGTGTTGGCCGGCAGCGCAATATCATCCAAGTAACGCGCCGCCCCGGTGACATGCAGTTTGGCGGCGTCGTGCGGCAGGGGTTTGGCGATGCTCATGGCGTCACCTCCAACACCGATACATCGGCACCCAAATCCTCCAGCAGGTAGCGTGACAGCATGTTGCGTGCGGTTGTCAGGCGATAGTCGGCCGAGGCGCGCATGTCCGACATCGGGGTGAAGTCCTTGTGCCAGGCCTCCCACGCGGCGATCAACGCCTCGTCGGTCCAGCGCTGGCCGATCAGCGCCTGTTCCACATGGATTGCCCGTTTCGGGATGCCCGCCATGCCGCCAAAGGCGACGCGGGCCGAGGACACCACGCCATCGTCGACGATGATGTTAAAGGCGCCGCAGACGGCCGAGATATCCTGATCGAACCGCTTTGACAGCTTGTAGACCCGCAGCCGGTTGGGCTGGCGCGGGAAGGAGACGGCCTCGACAAACTCACCCGGATGGCGGTCTTGCTTGCCGTAGTCGATATAGAAATCCTCCAGCGGCATTTCGCGATGCGTCTCGCGGAACCGCAGATGCAGCGTCGCCCCCAGCGCCACTAGCGCGGGCGGGTTGTCCCCAATGGGGGAGCCATTGGCGATATTGCCGCCAATCGTCGCCGCTGCGCGCACCTGGGCCGAGCCATAGCGCCGGACCATCTCGGCAAAGCTGGGATGGTGTTCGCGCATCAGCGTCAGCACCGAGTCCATCGTCACCCCGGCGCCGATCCGGATGGTTGTATCCGAGACCTCGACGCTCTGTAGATCGCGGCAGCGGTTGAGAAAGATCACCTCGGGCAGATCGCGCATCTGTTTCGTCACCCAAAGCCCGACATCCGTGGCTCCTGCGATCAGCGTCGCGTTGGGGTGACGGGCATAAAGCTCGGCCAAGGCGTCGCTGGTTTCAGGCGCGTGTACGTCGGGTGAGGCCGCATCGGTTGGCGCCGTCGCCCCCTCGGCCGCGGGTGGCACATCGTTCATCCAAAATGGCACCGGTGCCTTCTCGGCAGCCTCTGCGGCGCGGATGATCGGGGCATAGCCAGTGCAGCGGCAGAGGTTACCGGCCAGCGCATCGTCGTGATTGGTGTCGCCATTCAGATGCGCGCAGGCCATCGAGACGATGAATCCAGGCGTACAAAACCCGCATTGTGAGCCGTGATGCTCGATCATCGCCTGCTGCACGGGATGCAGGCTGCCATCCGGGCCGGCGATGCCTTCGACCGTGCGAATGGCTTTGCCGTGTAGTTGCGGCAGGAACAGGATGCAGGCGTTGAGCGGCCGCGCGCCGCTCTCATCCGTGACCATCACGGTGCAGGCGCCGCAATCGCCTTCGTTGCAGCCCTCTTTGGTGCCGGTCAGCCCACGGGTTTCGCGCAACCAGTCCAGCAGCGTCACGGTCGGCGAGACGCCGCGCAACTCCACGCTCTCTCCATTCAGAAGAAAGGTGATATCCATTGTGAAAACCTGCCGCCTTACCAAGTGGCCTGGTCCCGGCGCGCCCTCGATGCGGCGTAGAAAACGCGCGGCCTATCAGAGGTCAAGGCTAGGCGGCGGTCTGGCGGCTTGGCAAGGAAAAAGTGCTATTGCCGCGTTTGGGTGGTGCTATGTGCCTGAAATCCGGTCATTTGCCGTTTCGCTGGCGCGCCACGACCGGTTGCCATTGGCCATACACATCAACAAGGCATCCAGCCCGCCCGATTGCCGTGCGATGGTTGCGCGTTGCTGGGTCAGCCAGGCATCTGCCGTAGCCAGAGCCGCGGGGTTGAGGCGAAAGAAGCGGGTGCGCCCGGTTTTGTGACTGTGCACCAGCCCGGCCTCTTCCAGCTTACGCAGGTGTTTCATGAACGAGGGCAGGGCCATGTCGTGCTTGTTGTAAAGCTGAGAGACCGAGGCCGGACCCGCGCATAAGTCTTCGATCACCGTGCATCGTGTGGGATCGGAAAGCGCGTTGAAGAGATCCGAGATTTGATGAGCCATATGGCTAAGTAAAATCAAAAATTACGTTCTGTCAAATTATACTTACCTTATAGGCTTACTTTTATTGTCAATCATGTGGTCTGTGCGAGATTCCCGATTTCCCCCTGATTTTGGGCTTTCCGACGCCAAGACCGCTGCATAATGTGTTTGCATGGCTGATCCCCGATTCATTCACCTGCGCGTCCACACCGAATACTCGCTGCTTGAAGGCGCAATCCGGCTGAAGAAGCTGCCTGGGCTATGCGCCGACATGAGCATGCCGGCCATTGCAGTGACCGATACCAACAACCTCTTTGCCGCTTTGGAGTTTTCCGTTGCGGCCAGTGGCGCCGGGGTGCAGCCGATCATGGGCTGTCAGGTCGATCTGCGCTTTGTCGAGACAGCACCTGGTGATCGCCCGCGACCGCCCGCTCCGCTGGTGCTCTTGGCGCAGAGCGAACGTGGTTATGAGCACCTGATGAAGCTCAACTCCTGCCTCTATCTGCGGCAAGGCAGTGAGCTGCCGCATGTGACGCTGGACGAACTGGCGCAGCATGCCGAGGACGTGATCTGCCTGACGGGTGGCCCCGACGGCCCGGTTGGGCGGCTCTTGCAGCAAGGCGGGCGCGCCCCGGCGCAGACCTTGCTGACGCGGCTTTGGGACATGTTTGGCGACCGACTCTATGTCGAGCTGCAACGCCACCCGGGCGAGGACGGCAGCCCACCCGAGGCCGAACGCCTGACAGAACGCGGATTGGTGGAAATGGCCTATGAGATGGGTCTGCCGCTGGTCGCAACCAACGATGCCTATTTCCCGAAATCCGACATGTACGAGGCGCATGATGCGCTGATCTGCATCGCCGAGGGCGCTTATGTCGATCAGCAGGAACCACGCCGCCGTCTGACGCCACAGCATTACCTGAAGAGCCCACAGGAAATGGCGGTACTGTTTGCCGATCTGCCCGAGGCTTTGGAAAACACAGTGGAGATCGCCCGCCGCTGCGCCTTTATGGCCTATCGACGTGATCCGATCCTGCCGAGGTTTGCCGATGATGAGGTCGAGGAGCTGCGCCAGCAATCGCGCGCCGGGCTGAAAGAGCGGCTCGCCGTGATCCCGCACGCGGCCAGCGTCGAGGAATATGAAAAACGGCTCGAGTTCGAACTCGGCATCATCGAAGGCATGGGGTTTCCCGGCTACTTCCTGATCGTCGCCGACTTCATCAAATGGGCCAAGGAACAGGACATCCCGGTGGGGCCGGGGCGCGGCTCGGGCGCGGGCAGCCTGGTGGCGTACGCTTTGACGATTACCGATCTCGACCCACTGCGCTATTCGCTGCTGTTCGAACGCTTCCTGAACCCCGAACGGGTCAGCATGCCGGATTTCGACATCGATTTCTGCATGGACCGGCGCGAAGAGGTGATCCGCTATGTGCAGGACAAGTATGGCGCCGACCGGGTGGGGCAGATCATCACCTTTGGTGCTTTGCTGTCCAAGGCCGCGGTGCGGGACGTGGGCCGGGTGTTGCAGATGCCCTATGGCCAGGTGGATCGTCTGTCCAAGATGATCCCGGTCGAGGGTGTGAAGCCCGTCAGCATCGAAAAGGCCCTGGCCGATGAACCGCGCCTGCGGGAAGAAGCCAAGGCCGAAGAGGTCGTCGACCGTCTGCTGACCTATGGCCAGCAGGTCGAGGGGCTGTTGCGCAACGCCTCGACCCACGCGGCAGGGGTGGTGATCGGCGACCGGCCTTTGGACGCTTTGGTGCCCTTGTATCGCGATCCGCGGTCGGAAATGCCGGCGACCCAGTTCAACATGAAATGGGTTGAACAAGCGGGCCTGGTGAAGTTCGACTTTCTCGGCCTGAAAACGCTGACCGTGATCCAGAACGCGGTGGACCTGATCCTGAAATCCGGCCGCCATCTGCATGTCGCAGCGGACGGGACCGAGCTTTACGAGCCCGCGCCCGGAACGGTGGACGATATCGGCGCGATCCCGTTGGATGATGAGGCAAGCTACAAGCTTTACGCCGCGGCCAAGACGGTGGCGGTGTTCCAGGTGGAAAGTTCGGGCATGATGGACGCGCTCAAGCGCATGAAGCCGACCTGCATCGAGGATATCGTGGCGCTGGTCGCGCTCTATCGCCCTGGCCCGATGGAGAACATCCCGACCTATTGCGAGGTCAAGAACAAGCTGCGGGAACGCGAAAACCTGCATCCGACGATCGACCATATCCTCGATGAGACGCAGGGCATCATCGTCTACCAGGAACAGGTCATGCAGATCGCGCAGGAGATGGCGGGGTATAGCCTCGGCGGCGCGGACCTGCTGCGCCGCGCGATGGGTAAAAAGATCCAAGAGGCGATGGATGCCGAGCGGCCGAAATTCCTGGCGGGCGCTGCGGAAAACGGTGTCGACAAGGACAAGGCTTTGGAAGTCTGGAACCTGCTCGACAAGTTCGCGAATTATGGCTTCAACAAATCCCACGCGGCGGCCTATGCGGTGGTCAGCTACCAGACCGCCTGGCTGAAGGCGAACCACCCGGTGGAGTTCATGGCCGGGGTGATGAACTGCGACATCCACCTGACGGACAAGCTGGCGGTCTATTTCGAAGAGGTGCGCAAAGGGCTGAGCCTGCCTTGGGTGCCACCGTGCGTGAACCGCAGCCAGGCGACGTTCGATGTGGTGGACGGCGAGCTGGTCTATGCGCTGGGGGCGTTGAAAAATGTGGGTGTCGAGGCCATGCGCCTGATCGTCGAGGCGCGAGGTGCAGAGACACCCGTCCCGGGCTTGACCCGGGACCCCGCGAGTGAGGCCCCGGATCAAGTCCGGGGCGGGGTGGGCAAACCCTTTGTGACGCTCTTTGATCTCGCCCGCCGGGTTGATCTGAAACGTGTCGGCAAACGCCCGTTGGAGATGTTGGCCCGGGCCGGGGCGTTTGATCAGCTGGATGCGAACCGCCGCCGCGTCTTTGACAGCCTCGACGCGCTGGTGGCCTATTCGGCGGCCGTCCATGATCAACGCAACTCGGCTCAGGTGTCACTCTTTGGAGAGGCAGGTGAGGATCTGCCCGAACCGCGCCTCAGCCCCGTGTCGGACTGGCTGCCCGCCGAGCGGCTGGCCGAAGAGTTCAAGGCCGTGGGTTTTTACCTCTCGGGTCATCCGTTGGACGATTACATGGCAGCGCTGCGTCGCAAGGACGTGGTGACGCTGGAAGAGGTGACCGCCAAGGCCGAAGCCGGCCCGCTGGTGGCCAAGCTCGCAGGTGTGGTCGCCGGCCGGCAGGAACGCAAATCCGCCCGTGGCAATCGCTTTGCCTTTTGTCAGTTGTCGGACACCTCCGGCGCCTATGAGGTCACGCTGTTTTCTGAAACGCTCGAGAAATCGCGCGAGCATCTGGAAACGGGCGCCAAGGTCGTTGTCACGGTCGAGGCGACGATGGAGAGCGACCAGCTCAAGCTGCTTGGCCGCTCGGTGGCGCCGGTGGATAACATGGTGGCGGACGCGGGCAGCATCGGCTTGCGCATCTTTGTCGAAGACGCCGAGGCCATCCCGAATATCGCGTCCGTCCTGGGCCGCGCAACTGAGCAAATGCCCAGGGCGGCGCGTGGCCCCGTGCATCTCTGCCTCAACGATGCTGGCTTGCCCGGCGAGGTTGAGATTGACCTGCAGCAGGAGTTCCCTGTCTCCCCCGAGATCAAGGGAGCGGTGAAATCGCTTGGCGGTGTGCTTGCTGTGGAAGAGTTTTGACGGTGCGCGAGGTTAGACAGATGCACCAGCGCTACACAACGCGCGGCGCGCGGACATAGCTGGACGAGGCCTTTGGGTCGCGGTATCACCGGCCCGATGGGGGAGATGGCGTCACTTCGAAACGTTTTGCTGTGCTGTAGCGCAGCACTGATGCTGTCTGCCTGTGCCACCGCGCCTGACGATGCGCCGCCCCGTAGTCAGCAGGAAGTCGTGGTTCCGGTCGCTGATCCGACGGACATCGCCGAGGCGAATTCAGAATTGGAGGTGACCGGGTCTGACCCAGAACCCAGCGAGCCAGACCTCGAGGTTGCCGTTGCTGACCCCGCAGTTGCGCCCCAATCCGCCGAACGCCCCCGGCGCGGATTGTTCGGGTTTCTGCGACGCTCTCGCGACGCTGCACCGGAAGCGACCGCCGAGGCGCCTCCGATTCCGGCCGAAGAGACCCCGCCCGCAAATCAGGTGCCCCCGCCCGGCGATGCGGTCGCGGCGCCCAAGACGGACGAGGACCCACAGAATGACCCGGAGTCCGTGGAAGTGGCCGCCCTGTCGCAACCCGTCGCAGATACCCCGCGCCGCGGCGGCTTCTTTGGTGGGCTCTTTCGGAGCGGTTCCGGGCGAGATCGCAGCGGTGGCGCCAGCGACGGCCCCGCCCCGGGCGCGCCCGATTACGAACAGGTCGGGCCGGGTGTCACGCTGCCCTATGGCCAAATCGCGCGCCTTTGCGGCGTGTCGGCGCGCAAGCTGGGGCGCGAGGTGGCGAAATACCCCGAACGCGGACGCGGCTACACGCTTTATGACAGCGCCCCGGGCAGCACCTCGCCACACAGCTTTTTCCTGACCGGGTTCGACGATGGATGCGCGCGGCAATTCACGGCGGCTCTGGCGCTCTTTGGCTCCCCCGAGACGCATGAACAGCTCCGCTACAGCCCGGCGGGCGAGACGATCCCGACCTCGGAAACCGATATCGCGTATGAAAAGGTCAAGTCGCGCATTTGCCGGGTACGGCGCGGCAAACCCTGTGGTTCAAGGATGAGCCAATTGGCGAAAAACACCGTGTTTGTCAGCATTTATGACCGGTTCGGCGGCGTAGCCCGGTGGAAGAATCTGCTACTGCATGATGGCGAGGTCGTGGCGCTCGACATCAAGTCGAAGTGATCAGTAATGCGGCGGTTTCTCGTCCCCCAGAACCACGCCGCCGCTGCCTTCGGCCTCGCGACTGGCCTCGCGTTCCATCAGCATTGTGACGCGGCGGGTGAGCAAGGCGATCTCCTGATCCTGCCGGGCGACGGTGTCTGACAACTCGTCAACCGTGCGGATCAGATGGGCCAGCCGCTCTTCGATCTGTTCCAGGGGTTCCATGCTCTGCCTCTCCGATCAGCTCCTGGCACAAATAGGGCGCGACGGGCCGGAGGCGCAAGCGATTTGAGTGGCGGTTTGACCTGCGTCAACGCGCCGGTTTCCAGCGACATTCAGAAACCGGCATGAATCCACAGACTGCGCCCCGCTTTGAGACCGGAGACACGCCATGACCATCGCCACCGACGCGCCCGAGGCCCCGCCCAGCCGCCTGGCGCATTTCCCTGTGACGTTCTTTGCCACCGTCATGGGGCTGGCGGGCCTGACGCTGGCGCTGCACCGGGCGGAACTGAGCTTTGGCTGGCCACATACGGCGAGCCATGTGGCCTTGGTCCTGACGGTGGCGGATTTCATCGCTGTGGCCGCGGTCTTCACGACAAAGGCGCTGCGCGAACCGGGGGCGTTTCGGGCGGAATGGCACCACCCGGTCAAGCTGGCGTTCTTCCCGGCAATTTCGATCTCGCTTTTGCTGATCGGCACGGCGGCGCGGCCGGTTTGGCCGGAATTGGCGCATCCGGTTTGGTATGCCGGGATGCTGGCGCAGGGCGCGCTGACCCTGGCGGTGCTTTCGGGCTGGATCGGGCGCCGGCCGTTTCAGCCGATGCATATCTCACCCGCCTGGTTCATCCCGGCGGTCGGCAACGTCGTGGTGCCGGTGGCTGGCGTGTCATTTGGCCATCCCGAGATTTCGTGGCTGTTCTTCTCCGCCGGGATGCTCTTTTGGATCGTGTTGCTGACCCTGGTGATGAACCGCCTGATCTTTCACGATCCGCTGCCCGGACGGCTTTACCCGACTTTGGCCATCCTGATCGCGCCGCCCGCCGTCGGGTTCCTGGCCTGGCTGCAGCTGATCGGTGGTCAGCTCGATGCCTTTGCCCATATGCTCTACGGCATAACGCTGGTCTTTCTGGGCCTGGTGCTGACGCAGGCCCCCGGCTTTCGCAACCTGCCCTTCGCGCTGTCGTGGTGGGCGCTCAGCTTTCCGGTCGCGGCGCTGACCATTGCAACTTTGCGTTATGCCGAACTGACCGGATCGCGTGGGCACGAGATGGCTGGCACTGTGTTTCTGCTCGCCCTGATCGCCATTGTGGCGGGCCTTGTCCTGCGCACGGCTCTGGCGATCCTGCGGGGCGAGATCTGTCAGCCGGAATGACGGCCCCACCCTGTCGCTTGCCCCCGCTTGGGGTGTCGGGTAGAGGAAGCGCACCCAGAGACGAGGCGCGACAGAGCCATGGCCAAGCAGAAAAAGACCCCCCGCCCCAAGGCGCAGACGCCCAAGGGGTTTCGCGACTATTTCGGCACCGATGTGACCGACCGCGAAGCGATGCTGCAGACCATCGCGGGTGTCTATCATCGCTATGGCTTTGACGCGTTGGAGTCCTCGGCGGTGGAGACCGTTGAGGCTTTGGGAAAGTTCCTGCCCGACGTGGATCGGCCCAATGATGGGGTCTTTGCCTGGCAGGACGAGGATGAAGGCTGGCTGGCGCTGCGCTATGACCTGACGGCACCCTTGGCACGGGTTTATGCCCAGCATCGCAACGACCTGCCTTTGCCTTACCGGCGCTATGCCATGGGCCCCGTGTGGCGCAATGAAAAGCCTGGGCCAGGGCGGTTTCGACAGTTTTATCAATGTGATGCGGATACAGTGGGCGCGGCGTCGGTCGCCGCGGATGCCGAGATCTGTGCCATGCTGGCCGACACTTTGGAAGCGGTCGGCATTCCCCGCGGCGACTACATCGTGCGGGTGAACAATCGTAAGGTCCTGAACGGCGTGCTTGAGGTCATGGGCCTCGACGAAGGCGAAACGCGCGAGGCTGTGCTGCGCACCATCGACAAGTTCGACAAGGTGGGCGAAGCGGGCGTGCGCGAATTGCTGGGCAAGGGGAGGCTGGATGCCTCAGGGGCCTATATCGACGGCGTGGGATTGTCCGCGGATCAGGCCGAGCCGGTGGTAGCTTTTCTGTTAGCGAAACAGACTGTCGTCGAACAACTGTCTGGGAAAGCAATGGAATCCGGGCTGTCTTTCGAAGAAAAATGGAATTCTCTCTTCGCTAGCTTTGCAGCAGATGGTCCTCAACCTGGCGAACCTTCGGTTACGGCGGAGGATGTCCGTCGTTGGAATTTTGAAATACTCAAGCACCTTAGCGAACTCGTTTCAGATTCAGCAGTGGGATTGGAAGGCGTTGCTGAGTTGGAGCAGATGGCAGAGCTGCTTAACGCACAAGGTTATGGCCCCGACCGCATCATTGTCGACCCATCGGTCGTGCGCGGTCTGGGTTATTACACTGGGCCTGTGTTTGAGGCAGAGCTGACCTTTGAAATCCTCGACGACAAGGGGCGCAAGCGGCAGTTTGGCTCGGTTGCCGGGGGTGGGCGTTATGACGATCTGGTCAAGCGCTTTACCGGGCAGGCGGTGCCGGCGACGGGGATTTCAATTGGGGTGGACCGGCTGCTGGCGGCCTTGCGAGAAAAGGGGCGGATCGCAAGCTCTGAGCGTGGTCCCGTTGTTGTCACGGTCATGGATCGTGACCGCATGGCCGACTACCAGCAGATGGTGGCGGAGCTGCGCGGTGCGGGCATTCGGGCGGAGGTGTATCTCGGCAACCCCAAGAACTTTGGCAATCAGCTCAAATACGCCGACAAACGCGGCTCGCCCGTCGCGGTGATCGAAGGGGCGGATGAAAAAGCCAAGGGCGTGGTGCAGATAAAGGACCTGATCCTCGGCGCCAAGATCGCACAAAGCGCCAGCCTCGAGGAGTGGAAGGAGCGCCCCAGCCAGTACGAGGTGCCACGCGCCGACCTGGTGGCGCGGGTGCGCGCCATTCTGGAGAGCAGCGAGGATCTCTCTGCATGAGCCTGGCCGCCCGCGACATGGCGCTGCGCCTGCGCGCGGGGTTTGCGGCGGCGGGCGCCGAACCGGTGGATTGCGCGATCCTGCAATCGGCCGAAACCCTGCTGGATCTTTACGGTGAGGATATCCGCGGCCGGGCCTACGTGACCGCCGATCCGGGCCGGGGTGAGGTGATGCTGCGCCCCGATTTCACCGTGCCGGTGGTACAGATGCACATGCAGGACGGCGCGGAACCGGCGCGCTATACCTATGCCGGCGACGTGTTTCGCCGACAGGAGAGCGACCCGGACCGCGCCTCGGAATACCTGCAGGTGGGCTATGAGGTCTTTGACGGGCGTGACCCCGAGGCTGCGGATGCCGAGGTGTTTGCGGCCTTCGCGACCCCCTTGGCGCCCTATGACGTCCGGGCGGTGACCGGGGATATCGGTATCCTCGCAACGGCCGTGGCGGGGCTTGCCTGTTCCGAGCGGCGCCGGGCGGCCTTGATGCGCCATATCTGGCGTCCCGCGCGGTTTCGTGCGTTGTTGAACCGGTTCTCGGGCAAATCGCCGGTGCCGCCTAGCCGGGCTGCGCTCTTGGCGGCGGCGGACCCCTATGCAGGGGCCGCGCCGCTGGTGGGGTTGCGCAGCCCGGCCGAGATCGCCGACCGGATCGACGCCCTGCGCGCGGACGCGGATGAGGGGCCGATAGCCAGCGAACAGGTGGCGCTCTTGGACGCGATCCTGTCTGTCCGCGAAACCTGCCCCTACGCGCTGGAACACCTGCGCGACATTGCCGTCGACCTGCACAATCTGGCCCCGGCTGTCGACCGGTTTGACCGGCGCTGTAACGCGCTTTTGGCCAAAGGTATCGATGTCGACGGGCTGGGGTTCGAGGCCAGTTATGGCCGCACGTCGATGGAGTATTACGACGGCTTTGTCTTTGGCTTTGTCAGCAATACGCGCCCCGATCTGCCGCCTTTGGCGACCGGCGGGCGCTATGACGCGCTGACCGCACGGCTGGGGCAGGGCCGGTCGATCCCGGCGGTGGGCGGCGTGATCCGGCCCGACCTTCTCTTGGCGTTGGAGGGGGCGAGATGAGTGTGAAACTCGGTGTGCCCTCAAAAGGCCGGTTGATGGACAAGACCTTTGACTGGTTCGGCGCCCGCGGCGTGACCCTGTCCCGCGCCGGGTCCGACCGGGAATATGCTGGGGCGGTTGAAGGAATCGACGGGGTCGAACTGGTGCTGCTCTCGGCTGGAGAGATCCCGCGCGAACTGGCGGCGGGGCGCATTCATCTGGGGGTGACAGGCACCGACCTGATCCGCGAAAAGCTGCTGCAATGGGATCAAAAGGTTCAAGAGCTGGCCAAGCTGGGCTTTGGCCATGCCGATCTGATTGTCGCCGTGCCGGCCGCCTGGGTTGATGTGGATACTCTGGACGATCTGGACGCGGCGGCGGCGGCATTCCGCGCGCGGCATGGGCACCGGCTGCGCATCGCTACGAAGTACCATCGCTTGGTGCGCGACTACCTGCGCCGCGGCGGGGTGGCGGATTATCGGTTGGTCGACAGCCAGGGTGCGACTGAAGGCACCGTCAAGAACCTGACCGCCGAGGCGATTGCCGACATCACTTCGACAGGGGAGACCTTGCGGGCCAATCACCTCAAGGTGCTGGCCGAAGAGCCGGTCTTGCGCTCACAAGCGACGCTGTTCCGCAGTCGGACAGCGTCTCTGAGCGAGGAGGACCGCGCGGTGCTCAGCCGGTTGATCGGGAAGCTGGGTCTTCAGACGTAAGGCGCTGCGAGGTCGCGTAGCGGTACCCGGGCGCGCAGGCGCGTGGCCAGCAGTACCAGCCCGGCCAGCTTGCGTTGCATGTAGAGCGCGTCCCAAGGTGGGATGTGGCGGAAATCTTCCTCCATCCCCAGCGCCATGCCTTTTTCCCGCATCGACGTCAGCAGACGCGTGTCACCGAAATCGACACTGTCCGCCTGCAGCATCGGCAGCGCCATGTCGACCATGTCGAGGATCAGCGATTGCTGGCTTGCGGGGGTGTCGGCGGTGAACATGCCCAGGTCGATCAGGCCAGCGCGCACAGCCTCGCGATCCGCCTTAAAAGACGCCTGCAGCAGGGCGCGGCACTTGGTGGCGAACGCTTCGGGAAAGTGCCTCGCGGCGCCGAAATCCAGCAGAACCAGCCGGTCGGTTGTGGGCTGATAGCGGTAATTGGCGAAATTCGGATCGGTCTGGATCACCTGCCAGTCAAAGAGCTCTTCGAAAAACAATCGGAAAAGCCGTGACATGGCGCGGTCGCGCGTGGCTTGGTCATGCTCTTCCAGGCTCTCGATCGGTGTGCTTTCGACAAAATCCATCGCGAGGATGTCGCCGGTGCAGAAATCCGTCTGCACGCGCGGCAGGGTGATGCCGGGATCGTCGCCAATCAGCGCGCCAAAACGCGTGAGTTCGTTGGCCTCACGGGCGTAATCGGCCTCTTCATGCAATTGGCGGCGGGCTTCTTCGAGGAAGGGTTTCAGCTCCAGATCGCGGGGCAAGAGCCCCGAAAGACGCAACAGAGTGCCGAGATTTGCGACATCGGCGTCGATGGCCGCACGGACGCCCGGGTATTGGATTTTCAGCGCCAGAACGCGGCCGTCCTTGGCAATGGCGCGGTGCACCTGACCGATTGAGGCGGCGGCTACGGGCCGCGTGTCAAAGCGTTGGAAGCGGCGTAGGAAATCTGCGCCGTATTGCGTGGTCAGCACCTGTTTGAGTTGCTTGGGCGGCATGAAATGCGCATCCGCCCGGAGATGGGCAAGCACCTGCGCCAGTTCCGGCGGCAGCATGTCGCCCGCCTCCATCGACATGAGCTGCCCCATCTTCATCGCCGCGCCGCGCATGCGGGCAAGCTCATCCGTCAATCGGCGGGCATTGGCGGGTGTCAGCAGTAGGTCGCGGGCCCTCGGGCGCTCGCCACGGGCCAGGGCGCGGGTGCCCTCGGTCGCCATGGCACCCAAAAGGCCAGTGGTCAGCCCGCCCAGCCGGGCGGCGCGGCTGATGCGGCCTGCGGGGACGGCAAGGCCGCGGGGCGTGTAGGTTTTGCTCATGTGGGCTGAGATAAACCGCGAGCGCCTGCGGGCAACGTCAGCTATCGTCTTTGGGGCCGATCTTGTCCTGAGTTTGCGTGTCGAAATCCGACGCGTCGTGGCGTTCGTGCAGTTGCTCATGCGGCTCGCCAGTCATCCGGTTGACCATCCGCCCACGCTTGGCTGCGGGACGCGACCAAATCTCCTCGGCCCAGCGAACCACGTTTGTGTAGCTGGCCACGTCCAGAAACTCGGCCGCGCCGTATTGCCAGCCTTTGACCAACCCGCCGTACCAGGGCCAGATCGCGATGTCGGCGATGGTATAGTCATCGCCGGTCATAAAGCGCCGCTCTGCCAAGTTTCGGTCGAGCACATCAAGCTGGCGCTTGGTTTCCATGGCAAAGCGATTGATGGGGTATTCCATCTTGTAGGGCGCATAGGCATAGAAATGGCCGAACCCGCCGCCAAGGTACGGCGCGCTGCCCATCTGCCAAAAGAGCCAAGACAGCAGCTCGGCCCGATCCTCGGGCTTGCCCAGGAATGCGCCGAACTTTTCCGCGAGGTAGAGCAGGATTGCGCCTGATTCAAAGACGCGCACAGGCGTGTCCCCAGAGCGGTCCATCAGCGCGGGGATCTTGGAGTTTGGATTGATCTCGACAAAGCCCGAGCCAAACTGGTCGCCATCGCCGATCTTGATCAGCCAGGCGTCGTATTCGGCGTCTGCATGGCCGGCGGCCAGGAGCTCTTCGAACATCACGGTGACCTTGACGCCGTTGGGCGTGGCGAGGCTGTAGAGCTGGAAAGGGTGTTTGCCGACTGGCAATTCGTGGTCATGGGTCGCGCCGGCGATGGGCCGGTTGATTGAGGCAAAGGTGCCGCCGCTTTCCTGTTCCCAGGTCCAGACTTTGGGGGGTGTATAGTCTTCAGTCATCGTGGCGATCCTTGCGCAGTCGTTTTGGCAGAGATAACCGCCCGCGTGCGGAATGCCAGAGTGTGAAACGCAGATGACAGAGGCGTGAGGTTTTGCAAGGGGCTTGTTCCGGGGGGACAGGCCGGGCATTCCGGGGGCCATGTCAGATGCGGAAATGAAACCGGTGGCCGTGGTGCTGGGCGCGGCTGTCTGGGCGGGGGGTACGCCGTCGCCAACCCTGTTGCGCCGGGCTTTGCACGCGGCGTCGCTGTGGCGGGACGGCGAGGTCAGCGCGATTATCGGCTGCGGCGGGCTGGGCAAGCATCCCCCCACGGAAGCAGCGGTGATTTGCGCGATCTGTCGGGCGGAGGGCGTGCCTGACGATGTGCTGTTCGAGGAAGCGACATCGCGGACAACCGAGCAGAACATCCGCAATGCGCTGCCGATTATGGAAAAGCTGGGGCAGCGCAATGTGATTGTGGTGACGGACGCCTATCACGCGCCGCGGGCGCGGCTGGTGGCCCGACGGTTGGGCTTGCAGTCCACCTCAGACAGCCCGGCGCTGCGCGGCACAAAGTGGCACCGCGTGGTCAAGTCCTATTTGCGCGAGGTGCCCGCGTATCTGTGGTACGCGCTGCATGGCAAAGGGCGCTAGGGCCTAGTCGACTACCGTCACCCGCACCGACCGGCCGGTATTGCCGACGCCATAAATGCGCACAAAAACCGTGGCGCCGCCATTGACCAGGATGCGTGCCGCGCGTGGCTCAATCGTGCCGTTCATGATCATCCGCTCCATCGCGGCGCGGTTGTCGATGCTGCTGAAAAACGGATCCCACTCATCCCCGGCTTGGGAAATGCCGAAGCGGTGGTAATTCGCCCGATCCTGCCGCAGCACCTGCCACGGTTCGCTCAGCCGCGCGCCTTTGGAATTGTAGAGGTCATCGCCGCCGATATAGGCGACATAGCTGCCGATGAGGCTGTCGGCATGGGCCGGCAGGGCCAGCAAGGACAGCGCGAGGGCTTTGAGAAAAAGACGCATGCGGGGCTCCGTTCAATCAGACGCGTTTCGTCAACACACCCAGTTTAGCGTTGGCCCTCGATGTTCTCTTTGATGCGTATCATTACAGTACGCCGATTTCAGCCAGCGCGCCGGCCAGTTGCGGCGGCAGCGCCTCTTCGTTCTGGCGCGATTGCGGCAGGTCCGGCGGGGCTTCCTTGGGATCAAGGTAGCGCCAGCCCTGGAACGGGCGTTTGGGCACGGTGGCGGTGCGGATCA
>JAAUYB010183863.1_pt1 | contig 47886 bp, 45 predicted proteins | sample 7278071 | NCBI WGS metagenome assembly JAAUYB01 (sample SAMN14350121, study PRJNA611818) | marine sediment metagenome | isolation source: surface marine sediment (1.8m) | place: French Polynesia: Moorea | collected 2018-08
CGCGAGGTGTTCGAGGAAACCGGGTGGAGGATTGGGAAGCCGCGGCGTCTGGGGGCGTTTCGGCGGTTCACATATATGCCGGAATACGATCTTTGGGCAGAGAAGCTGTGTATCCTCTACGTGGCCCGCCCGATCCGGGAGCTTGGCCCGCCGGTTGAGGATTTGCACACGGTGCGTTGGGCGCATCGACGCCTGGCACCCGATCTCTTGGGCAATCCGGGCGACAGCGCGTTTGTCGCGCGTTATTTCGGCTGAACCGAGTCGAATTCCAGCAAAGTGGCGGACACGTCATCCTCAAGCTGGCCTTCGCCTTGCATGCCCGAGGTCAGGCACCAATACATATCAGCCAGCAATTCGGTGCCATGTGCGCGGGCGGCGCATTTGCGGAAAATGTCGGCGAGCCCGTCTTGTTCCAGCATGCGGCCGTCCTTCATCACCGCCTCGGTGAAGCCGTCGGAATAGAGCAGCAGCCGATCACCCGACCGCATTTCAAAATCCACTTGTTCGAACGACGCCTCTTCGACCAGACCAATCGGTAGCCCGCCATTGCCGATAAACTCAACAGCACCATTGGCCCGCAGCAAGAGCGGCGGCGGATGCCCCGCCTGCACAAGCCGCATCTGTCCGCTGCGCAAGTCGCCGGCAACATAGGCCATGGTCAGGTATTCCGCGACGCCCGGATCGGCGGCAAACCGTTCGTTCAACTTGCTGGCCGTGTCGTGCGGCGGCTGCATGGCAAAGGTGCCGTCGGCATTTGGCTGTAGCGCCAGGTTCTGATCCGGAAACTTCGTCGACAGGTACCCCGCCACCCGCGCCGTCACCATTGCCGAGGTGATACCATGCCCCGAAACATCGATGTTGTAAAACCCAAGCTGGTCGCCACCCGGGCTGAACATCCCCACCAGATCACCACCCACATGGCCGCAGGTTTCCAACAGCAGGCTGATGCGCGACGTGCCAAAGACGCGGTCCCGTTCCGGGACCAGCGATTGCTGAATGGTGCGGGCCTGGCGCAGATCCTTGTCGATGGCGGCGTGGATTTCCTGTAGTTCGGCCAGCGTTTGCGACACGATGCGGTTCTGTTCTGTCAGTTGCCGTTGCATGCTCAGGATCCGCGCCCCCGCATTGATCCGGGCGCGCAGTTCATGCGCATTGACCGGTTTTGTCAGAAAGTCATCTGCCCCCGCGTCCAATCCCTGGGCGATGTCGCCCTTTTCGCTTTTTGAGGTCAGGAGGATAAAATAGCCGTATCCGTCATACGGCAGATCGCGAAATTGCCGGCAGAGCTCTAGCCCGTCCATCCCGGGCATCATCCAGTCCGAAAGCACCAGATCAGGATGCTCGGCCGCGCAGATATCGAGCGCCTCGGTCCCGCTTTCGGCGGTCAGCACCTCGAATCCCCAGCGCGCCAGCATGGTCGACAGAATCCGCACCTGCAGGCGGCTGTCATCCGCCACCAGAACCTTGCGGATCGGCGTGTCTTGCGGCGTGAAGCCGGGAATATGATCCGGGTTTGTGGGCACCCCGTTCCCTTTTGCCAAGTCGGATTGGAGACGCACTTTCACCCGCAATCCTTAAGCGTCCGATAACTGTAAAATGCGGTGTATTTGGCGTCTGGGTGGAAAGGGGCTCTTTACGCGGTGTCGCTATGCGTGGGGGCAGGAGGCAGGCATATGATTGACTGGAACCGCGCTTTGGAGCTTCGCGCTGAAATCGGAGCCGAGGATTTTGACGAGGTGGTCGAACTATTCCTGACCGAGGTCGAAGGCACGCTGGATCAACTGGACGACGGTCTGGCCAACGCCCGCGTGATGGAAGAACAGATGCACTTTCTAAAAGGTGCTGCGCTGAACCTGGGCTTCAGCGCCGTGTCGACCCTGTGCCAGAGCGGCGAAGCGGCTGCCGCGGCAGGCAAGACAGATGCGGTGGCCCCCGATGAGGTCCGCGCCGTTTATGCGCAATCCAAGACGCAGTTTTTCGCAGAACTCGCCCAGCGCGCGGCGTGACTCAGATCACGAACTGCGCCAGCACTTCGTCTTCGGTGATGTCCTGGTAGGTGAACCCGTGCTTGTCGAGCTTTTCATAGAGCGTTTCAAAATTGGCCGGGTCGCGGGTTTCGATACCGATCAGCACCGACCCGAAGTTGCGCGCTGACTTTTTCAGGTACTCAAACCGGGCAATGTCGTCCTCCGGGCCCAGAAACCCCAGGAAATCCTTCAATGCTCCCGGACGCTGCGGCAGTCGCAGGATGAAGTACTTCTTGACGCCGGAATAGCGCTGCGCGCGTTCCTTGACCTCGGGAAGACGTTCGAAATCAAAATTGCCGCCAGTGGTCACGCACACCACCGTCCGCCCGCGAATCGATTGGCCAAGGTCTTTCAACGCATCGACCGAAAGCGCACCCGCTGGCTCCAGCACGATGCCTTCGACATTCAGCATTTCCAGCATCGTGGTGCAGAGCCGGTCCTCTGCAATCGTCAGCGTATTGGCCAGCCCAACCCCCTTGAGCACCTCAAACGTGCGTGACCCGATCTGCCCCACGGCGGCGCCATCAGTGAAGGTGTTCACATGGTCCAGCCGCGTGGGTTTGCCGGCCTCCAAAGCCGCCCGCAAAGATGCTCCGCCCGCCGGTTCGACAAAGATATACTGCGAGTCAGTGCCGAAATAGCTGAGCACACCCGCCGACAGACCCCCGCCACCCACCGGCAGCACCATCAGGTCGGGCACCTGCCCCAACTGTTCAGCCACTTCGACGGCGACACTGGCCTGGCCTTCGATCACATCGTCATCGTCAAACGGCGATAGGAAATGCCCGCCCGTCTCGGCACAGAATTCCTGCGCCGCGCGCAGGCAGTCATCGAAATAGTCACCGATCAACCGAATCTCGACGTTGTCCCCACCGAACATACCGGTCTTCTGGATCTTCTGCTGCGGCGTGGTGACGGGCATGAAAATCACGCCCTGTTTGCCGAAATGCTTGCACATGAACGCCACGCCCTGCGCGTGATTGCCTGCACTGGCGCAAACAAAAAGCTCCACATCCGGGTGTTTGCGCATCGCGTTGAACGCGCCGCGCAGCTTGTAACTGCGCACCGGGCTGAGGTCTTCGCGCTTGAGCCAGATATCGGCGCCATACCGTTCCGACAGATGCGCATTGCGCAAGAGCGGCGTGGCCGGAAACACATCGCGCATCGCCGCCGCGGCGCTCCGGGCGTTTTGCTTGAAATCATCCATCCGCGAGGATTGGCGTATCCCCGCGACAAGGGCAAGCCTTAGTCGATTGGGCGCCCTTCGACATAATGGCCGAACAGCGTCGTCAGAACCGAGATCCCGATGATCGTCGCAAACCAGCCAACAACCACCTGATAGACAAAGTCAATGAACGTGCCCTGCCCGCCGATCATCGACGGCAACTGCATGACCACGCTGGCGGCAATCACCAAGAGCGCCAGCATCACCACGGCGTTGTCATCATCCTTGGTCGCGCGCCAGGCTTCGCCGATCTTCATCTGCTTGCCGATGGCAATTGCGGGCAAGACCACCCCCAGCCGAAAGAAGATATACGCCGCCAACCCGACCATCCCCAGCAGGAAAAAGCCGGTCAGCCCCGGCAAGCCAAGCGACAGAAACCCAACCGGGATCGACATCACCAGGATCGCCGCGACAATGATCAACCCCACAAGGATCGACCGCCCCAGATATCCCAACATCTGCGAGCCATGCCAACGCGGCACCCAGCCGGGCGGCGCTTCGTTTTCCAGAACATAGCGGTGCCAGGCCACGGCGATCCACAGGCTGGCGATCAAGGCAAGAAAGCTGAGCAAAAAGAAATTGCCAAAGAGGCCCACATCGCCCGGGTCAAACTCAGCCGGCACGTCACCCATATCGCCAGACAACTGCGGGTTTTGATAGATCATGTATTGCAGCGCAACCTGCGGCAGATAGAGCACCGCCGACACCCGCAGCGCTGCCTCGAGGTTGTTCAAAACCAGCCGCACCGAATGCGTGAAAATCCGCCAACCCTTCATCAGAACCACCCACTTTCTGCTTGCTCCCCTACACCGCTATCACGCAGGCAGTGTGGGTCAACGGCCAATCCTTGCCCCGCCTGCCAAAACCCGCTAGGCCAGCCGCCAAATCCGAACTGGGGAATCCAAAGACATGACCGCGCCCAAGAAAGTTGTCCTTGCCTATTCCGGGGGGCTCGACACCTCGATCATCCTGAAATGGCTGCAAACCGAATATGGCTGCGAGGTGGTGACATTCACCGCCGATCTCGGCCAGGGCGAAGAGCTGGAACCGGCACGCGAAAAGGCGCTGATGCTGGGGATCAAGCCTGAGAATGTCTTTATCGAAGACGTGCGGGAGGAATTTGTCCGCGACTTCGTTTTCCCGATGTTCCGCGCCAATGCGCTCTATGAAGGGCTCTACCTGCTGGGCACCTCGATCGCGCGTCCGCTGATTTCCAAACGGCTGGTCGAGATTGCCGCCGAAACCGGCGCTGATGCGGTCAGCCACGGCGCCACCGGCAAGGGCAACGATCAGGTGCGGTTTGAACTCAGCGCTTATGCCTTGAACCCTGACATCAAGGTGATCGCGCCCTGGCGGGAATGGGATCTGAACTCCCGCACCGCGCTTCTGGACTTTGCCGAGAAAAACCAGATCCCCATCGCCAAGGACAAACGCGGCGAAGCGCCCTTCAGCGTCGATGCCAACCTGCTGCACACGTCCTCCGAAGGCCGCGTGCTGGAGGATCCGGCCGAAGAAGCGCCCGATTACGTCTATCAGCGCACAGTCCACCCCGAGGACGCGCCCGACACGCCGGAATATATCGAGATCGGGTTCAAAAAGGGTGATGCCGTCAGCATCAATGGTGAGGCGCTTAGCCCCGCAACTCTGTTGACCCGCCTGAACGAGCTCGGCGGCAAACACGGGATCGGCCGGCTTGACCTGGTCGAAGGCCGGTTTGTCGGGATGAAGTCGCGTGGTATCTACGAAACGCCGGGTGGCACCATCCTGCTCGAAGCGCATCGCGGGATCGAACAGATCACCCTCGACCGCGGCGCCGCGCATCTGAAAGACGAGTTGATGCCGCGTTATGCCGAGCTGATCTATAACGGCTTCTGGTTCTCGCCCGAACGCGAGATGCTGCAGGCACTGATCAACACCTCGCAGGAACACGTGACCGGCACAGTGCGGCTGAAGCTCTACAAAGGTATGGCCCGCACGGTTGGCCGTTGGTCCGAACACTCGCTCTATTCCGAGGCGCATGTGACCTTCGAGGACGATGCAGGCGCCTACGACCAGAAAGACGCCGCCGGTTTCATCCAGCTGAACGCCCTACGCCTGAAACTGTTGGCGGCACGGGATCGGCGGCTGAAATAGGCTCTATTGCACCTGAATTTGGCCTTCGGGTCGGTTTGGCAAGGGTTCACGCCGGCTCACCTTCTGGTGATCCCGCCGGCAATCTCTTGCGCCGATGTAATCAGAAACGCAGGCTGCGCAAAACGATGGAGCCTTGCCATGCTGTTGCGCCTGCCTTCCCTGATCATCGCCTTCGCCTTGAGCCTTGCCGCTCTGCCTCAAACCGCAACAGCCGGGGAAACCCAGTATATCGTTGTCGCCGGGGGCTGCTTTTGGTGCGTGGAGGCGGATTTCGAGAAGGTCCGCGGTGTGAAAGAGGCGGTCTCAGGCTATACCGGCGGCAGCACGGCCAACCCGACCTACAAGCAAGTCACCCGCGGCAAGACCGGCCATTATGAGGCTGTGCAGATCACCTATGACAGCGGCCGCATCAATCGGCGGCAGCTTTACGATCTGTTTTTCCGCTCGATCGATCCGCTGGATGCGGGTGGTCAGTTCTGCGACCGAGGCTCCAGCTACCGCTCGGCGATCTTTGTCGATGGCCCTGAAGAGCGCGCTGCCGCCGAGGCAGCCAAGGCAGCTGCCGAACAGGCGCTGGGCCAAAGAATTGTCACGCCGATCCTCAGTGCCAGCCAGTTCTGGGACGCCGAGGATTATCACCAGGACTATTACAAAGGCAGCAACCGGGTGCTGACCCGCTTCGGCGCTATCCGGCAAAGCGACGCCTATAAACGTTATCGCAAAGGCTGCGGCCGCGACGCACGGGTGCGGCAGCTTTGGGGCGCGGATGCGCCCTTTGTCGGCGGCTAAAGCCGCGCGTCCTGCACGTCTTTCAGGTCAGGAATCACATCGGCCGTGCCCAGCCGTGTGACCATGATCGCCGCCGCCTGCTGCGCCAGACCAATCGCCTGCGCCATCGGCATACCGCGGTCCAGCCCAGCCAGCAGGTAGCCGGTAAAGGTGTCCCCGGCCCCGGTGGTATCGACAGGCGTCACGGGGATCGCCGGATAGGTCTCTGCGGTGGAGGCCTTGGTGTCAAACCACCGCACGCCTTCCGCGCCCAGGGTCACAATCACATCGCGCACCGGCAAAGCATCAGGCCTCTGTCCGGTGGCCGCCCGCAGCTGATCCGCCTCAACCGCGTTCAGAACCAGCAAGTCCAACATCGGCAGCACCGCCTGCACGGCACTCACCTCAAAAGGCGCCGCGGCATAAGCCAGACGCAGCGATTTCGTCTGCGCCATGCGCATCGCCTCGGCCTGCAAATTGGTTTCGTTCTGGCAGACAAAGGTGTCTTTCGGGTTCGCCTCCGACAGTGCCGCTATCACCGCACTGATCGAGATCTGGCGATTGGCCCCCGGCTCGATGACAATCGCGTTCTCGCCGTCATCCGCCACAGTGATATTGGCATGCCCGGTCATCACCGGCAGGCGCTGCACATGGCGCGTATCGACGCCGTACTCCATCAGCGTCGACAGCACCCAATCCCCGTCCGGCCCGACGGCGCCGATATGCGTGGCCCGGGCAGCCGCGCGCGCCGCAGCAACCGACATGTTTGTCCCTTTTCCACCCAAACCCTGCTGAAACGCGGTCGCCGCCAAGGTTTCCCCCGGCACGGGGATGTGCGGTACGCGATAGGTGCGGTCGATATTGATCGACCCAAGGTTGAAGATCGTCACCCCGTCCCCCCTTCATCTTGCCCAGAAAACTCCCGCCGGAGGCTCCCGCACTCTGCCAAACGTGCGCCACCCAGCAACACCGCGCCGGGTCAGCCCACCTTACACGCCGCCAACACCGCCATGTTCATGATGTCATTCGCGGTCATGTTCGTCGAACAGATCTGGATCGACTGGTCGACACCAGCGAGGATCGGCCCGATCACCGTGGCCCCGGCCATTTCCTGCATCAACTTGACCGAGATCGAGGCCGAATGCCGGGCCGGCACCACAAGGATATTCGCCGGACCCGAGAGACGTTGGAACGGATACTGCTCCTGCGCCTTCACGTTCAGCGCCACATCCACCGTCATCTCGCCTTCATACTCAAACGACACGCCACGCCGATCCAAAACACGCGGGGCTTCGTGCATCTTTGTCGCCCGTTCCGAGACCGGATAGCCGAAGGTCGAGAAGCTGACAAAGGCGACGCGCGGTTCCAGCCCCAGATGGCTCGCCACCCCGGCAGCGCGCTCAGCGATGTCGGCAAGGTCCTCTTCATCCGGCCATTCCTGCACCAGCGTGTCCGCGATCAACAGGATCCGCCCCCGATGCAGCAGAGCCGTCACCCCAACCGCGCCATGCGCGGCGTCGGCATCAAACACATGATTGATGTTCTGCAGCACATGCGCAGATTTACGCGTCGCTCCGGTAATCAGCCCGTCGCCATGCCCATGCGCCAGCATCAGCGCGGCGAAGACATGCCGGTCACGCGCGGCCAGACGGTGGATGTCCTGCCGGTCCATGCCTTTGCGCTGCAGCCGGTCGTAGAGAAAGCTCTTGTAGGTATCGAGATGCTGGGTGTTGGCGGCGTTGATCACCTCAAGCTCGCGCACCGCGTCGCCCAGACCGGCCGCTTCCAGCTTGTCCTTCACATCCGGTTCGCGCCCAACCACCAGCGCTTTGCCCAGGCCCGAGCGCTGGTACATCACCGCGGCGCGCAGCACGCGCGGATCGTCCCCTTCGGCAAAGATCATCCGGGCCTGTGCCTGCCGGGCGCGGGCGTTGATCGACCGCAGGATCGACGCGGTCGGGTCCATCCGGCTCTTCAGGCTTTCCTCATAAGCCTCCATATCGATGATCGGCCGCCGCGCCGCACCGGTATCCATGCCCGCCTTGGCCACGGCCGGCGGAATGCGGTGGATCAGACGCGGATCAAACGGCGTCGGGATGATGTAATCACGCCCGAACGTCAGCGCCTTGCCATAGGCCAGCGCCACCTCATCCGGAACATCCTCGCGCGCAAGCGCAGCCAGAGCTTCGGCGCAGGCGATCTTCATCTCGTCATTGATCGCCCGTGCGTGGATATCGAGCGCCCCGCGGAAGAGATAGGGAAACCCCAAAACGTTGTTCACCTGGTTGGGATAATCGCTGCGTCCGGTGGCGACGATGGCATCCATCCGCACCTCATGCGCCGCCTCGGGCGTGATCTCAGGGTCCGGGTTGGCCATGGCGAAAATCACCGGGTTGTCGGCCATGGATTGCACCATGTCCTGCGTCACGGCGCCTTTGACGGATACTCCGATGAAAACGTCGGCGCCCTCCATCGCCTCTTCCAGAGTGCGCAGATCGGTCTTGACCGCGTGGGCTGATTTCCACTGGTTCATACCTTCGGTGCGACCCTGATAGATCACCCCTTTGGTGTCGCAGGTGATGCAGTTTTCGTGCCGCGCACCCATGGATTTCAGCAGCTCGATACAGGCGATCCCGGCGGCCCCGGCGCCGTTCAGCACGATCTTGCAGTCCTCGATCTTTTTGCCCGAGATATGCAGCGCGTTGATCAACCCGGCGGCGCAGATCACCGCGGTGCCGTGCTGATCATCGTGGAACACCGGGATGTCCATCTGCTCTTTCAGCGTCTGCTCGATCATAAAGCATTCGGGCGCCTTGATGTCCTCAAGGTTGATGCCACCAAAGGTCGGCCCCATGAGCCGCACGGCCTTGATGAATTCGTCCGGATCCTCGGTGTCGAGTTCGATGTCGATGGAGTTCACGTCGGCAAACCGTTTGAAGAGCACCGATTTGCCCTCCATCACCGGTTTCGACCCCAACGCACCCAAATTTCCCAGGCCCAGCACCGCCGTGCCGTTCGAAATCACCGCCACGAGATTGCCCTTGTTGGTGTAGTCATACGCCAGCTCAGGGTTTTCGGCGATGTCCTCACAGGGTACGGCCACCCCCGGGCTATAGGCCAAGGACAGGTCACGCTGCGTGGTCATGGGGACGGTGGCTTGCACCTCCCACTTGCCGGGGGTGGGTTCGAGGTGAAAGGCCAGCGCCTCTTCTCGGGTGAATTTGACTTTCGACATCAGGTTCGGACCGCCATGCTGTAAAATCGGGTTTTCCGCGTGGATTGACCGCCTTAATGTCACGCCAAATCCATGGGGGGAAGGCCATTGAGCGCGAATAAGGCTAATAAAACTGCCGTGACGCCCATGATGGCGCAATATCTGGAAATCAAGACGCAATACCCCGACGCCCTGCTGTTCTACCGTATGGGCGATTTCTATGAGCTGTTTTTCGACGACGCCGCGGCGGCGGCCGAAGCGCTGGATATCGCGCTAACCAAACGTGGCAAGCATGACGGAGCCGATATCCCGATGTGCGGCGTGCCGGTGCATGCGGCCGAGGGGTATTTGCTCACCCTGATCCGCAAAGGCTTTCGCGTGGCGGTTTGTGAGCAGATGGAAAGCCCGGCCGAGGCGAAAAAGCGTGGCTCAAAGTCGGTGGTGAAACGTGATGTGGTGCGGCTGGTCACACCCGGGACGTTAACCGAAGAGACGTTGCTGGAGGCGCGTCGGCACAACTACCTCGCGGCTTTGAGCAAGGTTAGAGACGATTTTGCCTTGTCCTGGACCGATATCTCCACCGGCGCGTTTCACGTGATGCCGCTGTCGCGGGCCCGTATCGGGGCCGAGCTGGCGCGGCTGGCGCCGTCCGAGCTTTTGGTGTCCGAAAACGTCGAGGAAACCTTGCGAGAGGTGTTTTCCGACCTGGGCATCTGGCCAACGGTACTGGGGGCGGCGTCGTTTGATTCAACCGGCGCGGAGACGCGGCTGTGCGGGCTGTTTCAAGTCAAGACACTGGCCGGGTTTGGTGGGTTTGACCGGGCCGAAATGGCGGCGATGGGGGCGCTGGTCGATTACCTTGACATCACGCAGAAGGGCCGGCTGCCACTGCTGCGCCCACCGCAGCGCGAGGCGGTGTCGCGGTTCATGCAGATCGATGCGTCGACGCGGCGGAACCTGGAGCTGACGCATTCGCTACAAGGCGGACGGCAGGGGACGCTGTTGTCGGTGATCGACCGGACGGTCACGGCAGGCGGCGCGCGGCTGTTGGAGCGGCGGTTGTCGACGCCATCGCGGGAATTGGATGTCATTCATCAGAGGTTGGACAGCATCGATTGGGCGATGGAGGCGGATCCCGCGCTGCGCGAGGCGTTGCGGCGGGTGCCGGACCTGGATCGCGCGCTGTCACGCCTTGCCTTGGATCGCGGTGGGCCACGGGATCTGACAGCCGTGAGAGCTGCTCTTGGTCAGGCGGCTGCGATTGCGACCGAACTGAATGCCGCCGATCTACCGCCGCTTTTGGCGGAGGCAGTTGCCGCCCTAACGGGGTTTGCGTCGCTGTTGGACCTGCTCGAGGCGGCGCTGGTGGCCGAACCGCCTTTGCTTGCGCGTGATGGCGGGTTTATCGCATCCGGGTATGACGCAGCCTTGGATGAGGCGCGGAAACTGCGGGATGAGGGCCGGGGCGTGATTGCCGGAATGCAGCAGGACTATGTCGCGCAATCTGGTGTGCAATCGTTAAAGATCAAACACAACAACGTGCTGGGCTACTTCATCGAAACCACAGCGACGCATGCGGAAAAGATGATGTCCCCGTCGCTGTCGGAAACGTTCATCCATCGGCAGACGACGGCCAATCAGGTGCGCTTCACCACGGTTGAGCTTTCCGAGATCGAGACGCGGATTTTAAACGCCGGGAATGAGGCGTTGGAGATCGAAAAGCGGCTCTATAACAGCCTGAAAGCCGCGGTTTTGGCGGAGGCTGCGCGTCTGTCGGAATGCGCTTTGGCGCTGGCCGAGTTCGATTTGGCCTTGGCTCTGGTGGACCTAGCGAAGGGCGCCAAATGGTGCCGGCCCCGGGTCGATGACAGCCGCGCTTTTGTGATCAAAGGGGGGCGGCATCCGGTGGTCGAGCGCAGTTTGCAAGCCCAGGATGGCGCGCCGTTTATTGCCAATGATTGCGGTCTGACAGCAGAGGGGGACGCGGCCGCGGTCACCTTGCTCACCGGGCCAAACATGGCGGGTAAGTCGACCTATCTGCGGCAGAACGCGTTGATCGCCTTGCTGGCGCAGATGGGCAGTTACGTGCCGGCTGAAGAAGCTCATATCGGGCTGGTCAGCCAGATCTTCAGCCGGGTGGGTGCGTCCGACGATCTAGCTCGCGGGCGGTCGACATTCATGGTCGAGATGGTCGAAACCGCGGCGATCCTGAACCAGGCGGATGATCATGCGCTGGTGATCCTGGATGAAATTGGGCGCGGCACGGCAACCTATGACGGGCTATCGATTGCCTGGGCGACATTGGAGCATCTGCACGAGGTGAACCATGTCAGGGGGCTTTTTGCGACGCATTACCACGAGCTGACGGTTCTTGCCGGGCAGCTTGACGGTGTGTCCAATGCAACGGTTGCGGTGAAGGAGTGGGAAGGCGAAGTTGTTTTCCTGCACGAGGTGCGCCCGGGTGCGGCGGATCGGTCTTACGGAGTACAGGTGGCGCAACTCGCGGGTTTACCGCGCCCGGTGATCGAACGGGCGCGGGTCATCCTGGATGCGTTGGAGAAGGGTGAGCGGGAATCGACGTCACCCAAGGCGTTGATCGATGATCTGCCTTTGTTTTCCGCCGTGCCGTCCGTGCCACAACCCGTTGCACCGAAAGGCCCGTCCGCGGTGGAGCAAGCCGTGGCTGACCTTTTGCCGGATGAGTTGACCCCGCGCGAGGCGCTGCAGGCGCTTTACGATCTGAAAGCGAAGATGCAGGATCAGGGGGAATAGGGTCGATCAGCTGGCGGGGGCCGAGCTGACACCCACCTGCGCCGGGCGCAATAGGCGATCGTAAAGCAGGAAGCCCTCGGCCGAGACTTGCAGGATGTCGCCGGCCTTGGTGCCGGGCACGGGCGCTTCGAACATCGCCTCGTGGAATTTCGGGTCAAACCGGTCGCCCACTTCTGGCGAAATCCGGGTCACGCCGTGTTTTTCGAAAACGTTCAACAGCTCACGCAGGGTGAGCTCTACCCCTTCGATCAGGGCGTGGGACGCATCGGACGGGTCCTCATGCGCGGCGTTCAAAGCGCGCTGCAGATTGTCATAGACCGGCAAAAGGTCACGTGCGATGCGGGTGCCGCCATATTGCTGCGCTTCGCGGCGGTCCTTGTCGGCCCGCTTGCGCGCGTTTTCGGCATCCGCCAGGGCCCGCATGAAGCGGTCCTTGTATTCATCCCGCTCGGCGCGCAGCGTATCGAGTTCCAACGCGTCATCGTCGATTTCCGCCATCTCATCGGCAAAAGCCTCAGCCTCGGCTGATTCGATATCGTCGAGAAACTCTTCTTTCTTCGCGTCTGCCATCCTGCACCCCTAGCTGCGGTCGGTGATGAATTTGCCGACCAGCTGCGCTGTGTAATCCACGATCGGCACAATCCGTCCGTAATTCAGGCGCGTTGGCCCGATCACCCCGACAGCACCGATGATCTTTCGATCAGCGTTCATATATGGAGACACCACCAAAGAGGAACCCGAAAGTGAGAAAAGTTTGTTTTCGGAGCCGATAAAAATGCGCACACCGTCGCCCTCTTCGGTGAGTTCGAGAAATTCGGCAATGTCCCGCTTGCGTTCGAGGTCATCAAAGAGCACGCGAATGCGGGTCAGCTCTTCTTCGGCGGTGGCGTCTTCGAGCAGATTCGCCCGTCCACGGACGATCAGGCGGCCCGACATGTCAGGATCGCCATCCCAGATGGCGGCACCGGATTCGATCAGCGTTGCGGCAAGGCTGTCGAGTTCCTGACGGCGTCTTGCGATTTCCTCACGCATGACGTGGCGCAGTTCTGACAGGGTTCGGCCTTCGATCAGCGCATTAAGGAAATTCGCCGCTTCGCGCATCGAGCTGGGGGTTTGCCCCATGGGCGGTGTGAAGAGGCGATTTTCGACGTGGCCATCGGCAAAAACGATGACAACGAGCGCGCGATCGGCGCCGAGGCTGACAAAGTCGATATGTTTGAGCGGGGCCTCGTGTTTTGGCGTCAGGACAAGGGAGGCGCCTTGGGTGACGCCGGAGAGGGCGGATCCGACTTTGTCCAACAGCCCGCCGACATCATCGGTGTTGGAGCCAAGGGTCGCGTCAAGCTTGATCCGGTCCTGATCGTCAAGCTCGCGCACCTCGAGCAGGCCATCGACAAACATGCGCAGGCCAAGCTGTGTGGGAACCCGGCCGGCGCTGACATGTGGGCTGTCGAGCAAGCCGAGGAATTCCAGATCCTGCATCACGTTGCGGATCGTGGCGGCAGAGACGCTTTCGCTGAGGCTGCGGGTCAGCGTGCGGGACCCGACGGGCTCGCCACTGGCAAGATAGCCCTCGACCACGCGGCGAAACACCTCGCGCGAGCGGGCGTTGAGCTGTTCCAGCAGTTCGGTTGCCTCTTTCATGTCGTGCCCTTTCTCAGGGTCATTAAAGACCGCTGCGCCGCGCCGTCAATCGGGGTTGCGTTGCGGGCCGTCCCCCGTCTATGCCCTGCGCAAGCAGAGGAGAGGACACATGCGGCCATCTGGACGAAAGTTAAGCGAAATGCGGGCGGTTTCAATCGAGACTGACGTGCTGAAACATGCCGAAGGCTCTTGCATGATCCGCATGGGGGATACGCATGTGTTGTGCACCGCGTCGATCGAGGAACGCGTGCCGCCGTTTATCAAGGGGTCAGGTCAGGGCTGGGTGACCGCGGAATATGGCATGCTGCCACGCTCGACCACCAGCCGAATGCGGCGTGAGGCGCAGGCGGGCAAGCAAGGCGGCCGGACGATCGAGATCCAGCGGTTGATCGGGCGTAGCCTGCGGGCTGGGGTGGATCGGAATGCGTTGGGCGAACGACAGATCACGGTGGATTGTGATGTGATCCAGGCCGATGGCGGCACGCGCTGTGCAGCGATCACCGGCGGATGGGTGGCGCTGCGCATGGCGGTGGACAAGTTGATGACGGCCGGCGATGTGATCAGCGATCCGTTGATCTCACCCGTGGCGGCGGTGAGCTGTGGGGTTTACGCGGGTCAGCCAGTGCTGGATCTGGACTATCCCGAGGATAGCGAGGCTGGTGTCGACGCCAATTTCATCATGCGTGGCGATGGGCAGTTGATCGAGGTGCAGATGTCGGCGGAGGGGTCGACGTTTTCGCGTGATCAGATGATGCAGCTTTTGGAGCTGGCGGAGCAGGGGGTGGAGTCTTTGGTCGCGGCGCAGAAGGCAGCGCTGGCATGACACGCCGGTTCGAAGGCGACCGGCTTTTGGTGGCAACGCACAATCAGGGCAAGCTGGAAGAGATCGCCGATTTGCTGAAGCCTTATAGCGTGGCCGTTTTGGGCGCGGCGGAAATGAACCTGCCGGAGCCGGAGGAAACCGGGACGCTGTTTGTTGAGAATGCGCGGATCAAGGCGCATGCGGCAGCGCAGGCAACGGGATTGCCGGCGCTGTCGGACGATAGTGGGATAGAGGTGGACGCTTTGGACCGTGCGCCGGGTGTCTACACGGCGGATTGGGCTGAAACAGAGACGGGTCGCGATTTTGTTCTGGCAATGACGAAGACCCATGATCTGCTCTTGGAAAAGGCGGCATCTGCGCCGTGGACGGCACGATTTTGCTGTACCTTAGTGCTGGCCTGGCCGGATGGGCACGACGAGGTCTTTCCCGGTGTGATGGAAGGACAAGTGGTCTGGCCGATGCGCGGGGATCAGGGGCATGGCTATGACCCGATCTTTCAGCCGCGTGGTTATGACGTGACCTTTGGTGAGATGGACCGCTGGGAGAAGAACAAGATCAGCCACCGCGCTGATGCCTTTGCGAAATTCGTGGCCAGCTGCTTTGGGTGAGGACTGGCGCTATGGGGGGTTTGGGCTCTATGTGCATTGGCCGTTTTGTGAGGCCAAATGCCCCTATTGCGATTTCAACAGCCATGTTGCGGCTCACGTGGATCAGGAGCGGTGGGCCAAGGCGCTTGCAGCGGAGATCAACCGTGTTGGAGCGCTGACCGAGGGGCGGGTGTTGAACTCGGTCTTCTTTGGCGGTGGGACGCCGTCTCTGATGGAGCCCGCGACGGTGGATACGGTTTTGAAGGCGGCGCAGGCGGCGTGGCCGTGGGCCAATGACATTGAGATTTCTCTGGAAGCGAACCCGCGATCTGTGGAAGCGGATCGGTTCCGTGGGTTTGCAGATGCCGGGGTGAACCGGGTGTCGTTGGGCGTGCAGTCTTTGCGGGACGCGGATTTGAAGCGGTTGGGCCGGCTGCATGATGCGCGGGAGGCGAGGGCGGCGTTTGATACGGCAAGGGCGGTGTTCGACCGGGTGTCATTCGATTTGATCTATGCCCGGCAAGACCAATCCCTGACGGATTGGGAGGCGGAGCTGACCGAGGCGATGCAGATGGCGGTTGACCACCTGTCGCTTTACCAACTGACAATCGAGCCCGGTACGGCATTTTGGGATCGGGCGCAGCGGGGCCGGCTGCGCGGTCTGCCTGGTGAGGATCTGGCCAGTGATATGTATCAGGTGACACAGGATGTGACCGCGGCGCACGGGTTTTCGGCCTATGAAGTCTCGAATCACGCCAAACCGCGGGCGGAGTCGCGTCACAACCTGGTCTATTGGCGGTATGGTGACTACGCAGGGGTTGGTCCGGGGGCACATGGGCGGTTGAGCTTGGAGGGTCGGAAATACGCGACGGTTGGGTGGCAGGCACCGGGGAAATGGTTGGCCGCAACGGAAGCCGGGAGCGGTGATGAGAATGTGGAGAAGGTGCCGCCTCACGAGCAGGGGATCGAACAGATCCTGATGGGGTTGCGGCTGCTGGAGGGGATATCGGTGCAGCGCTTGCAGGAGGTGAACGCAGGCGCCATTGATGCGGGTGGTTTGCAGGAACTGCTTGATCTGGGTTTTGTTGGAATGGACGGCGATCGGTTAATTGCGACCGAAACCGGCCGACCGGTGCTAAATGCCGTTATCGAAAAGCTGATTGCGAGTTAAGTCTTGATCGATGTGGTGCTGAGCAGGGCGCAAAGCGCATCGAGCTGCTCCAGCGTTTCGTAGTTGATCGATAGTCTGCCCGCTTCTTGCCCGGGCTTGTGATCGATCCGGATTTTCATCCCGGTGGCGGCAGAAAGATCGCCTTCCAGTGCTTTGGTGTCGGCGTCTTTGTCGACTTCGAACGCGCCGCTGGGGCGTTTCCGCGTTCCCATCGGATTTTGTGCTTGTTTAGCGAGTTTCTCTGCCTGTCTGACCGATAACCCTTTGGAAATAATGAGTTTTGCAAGGGCTTCGGGATCAGGCGCCGTGATCAAGGTTCGCGCATGGCCGGCACTGAGTCTGCCGTCGGAGACCATGTGTTGCACCGCCTCGGGCAGGTTAAGCAACCGCAGGAGATTGGCGATGTGGCTGCGGCTTTTTCCGAGGGCTTCGGCCACCTTTTCCTGGGTATGGCCGAATTTGTACATCAATTGCCGGTAGCCTGCTGCTTCCTCGATTGGATCGAGGTCGGCACGTTGGATATTTTCGATGATCGCAACTTCGAGCACTTCGATGTCATCGAACTGCCGGATGAGAACTGGAACCTCGTGGAGCTGCGCCAGTTGTGCCGCACGCCAGCGGCGCTCGCCGGCAACGATTTCGTATTGGCCTTGGGTTCTTGGGCTGGGACGCACGATCAAGGGCTGCAGCACGCCTTTGGCCTGGATGGACGAGGCCAGCTCCTCCAGTTGGTCTTGCGTGAAGGTCCGGCGGGGCTGATCCGGATTGGGTTCGATTTGTTCAATGGGGAGGCTGCGGTCTGATGTTGAGTCCGTCTCTGATCCGCGCTGAACCGCTTTGGGATCCACATCCGCCATCAGTGCCGACAAGCCGCGGCCAAGCCCACGTTTGGTTTCTTTTTTGCCTGCCATATGCGCCTCGTGTTTTCAGTTGGGGTCAGGCCGCGACGGCCCTGTTCTTTTCGATTATTTCCGCTGCAAGGGCGCGGTAGGCGGCTGCGCCTTTCGACTGTGCGTCATAGGCCAAAACCGGCATTGCGTATGATGGCGCTTCGCTGAGACGCACATTGCGTGGAACGATGGCGTTGAAAACCAGATCACCCAGGTTGGCGCGCGCGTCTGCTTCGACCTGTTGCGATAGGTTATTGCGCCCATCAAACATCGTGAGAAGAACACCTTCGATCCGCAGGTTTGGATTGGCCGTTTGGCGCACCTCACGGACTGTGAGCATGAGCTGGGACAAACCTTCAAGGGCAAAAAACTCACTTTGAAGTGGGATCAGGACGGAATCCGCGGCGACCATGGCATTCACGGTCAGCAGGTTTAACGACGGTGGGCAGTCGATCAGGATATAGTCAAAACCAAAGGTGTCCATCGGCAACTGTCGTAAGGCGTCGTGCAGCATAAAACTACGTTTTTCGTTGGCAACAAGCTCCATATCGGCTGACGAGAGATCAACCGTAGCCGGGATGATCTTGAGGTTTTTTACGGCTGTCTGAACAATTACATCGTTCAAATCGACCTCCTCAAGGAGAAGCTCATAGGTGGTCATTTCCCGATCTTCAGCCTCGATCCCTAATCCGGTTGACGCATTGCCCTGGGGATCAAGATCGACAATCAAAACTTTGAATTGCATCTCGGCAAGCGCCGCGCCGAGGTTGATTGTTGTTGTCGTCTTGCCCACGCCGCCTTTCTGGTTGGCGATGGCGATGATCTTGGGCGGCTTTGGACGATTGGGGTCACGCATGGGTAATGTCTTTTAGCTCAAGTATGACAGCCTCACTGTTGGTCATACTACGATGAATATCGCAGTGGAAGGACCATGATTTACGAGCTTGTGTCACTTCGTCCTGCCATTGCGCGCCTTTGGGCAGAATTGCGGTGCCATGCTCTGAAATATGCCTCTGGATCAACGGGAGAAGTTGATCAAGCGGTGCTAAGGCCCGGGCACTGACATAGTTGGCTGTCTGCGGCGGCGCGGTTTCTATTCGTTCATTTAGGACAATGGCTTGCAATCCCAGATCTCGGGAAGCTGAGCGGAGGAAAACAGCCTTGCGCTTGTCGCTTTCGATCATTGTGAGTTTGGCCTGCGGGTATCGCTCTGCGAGGATGGTTGCGATGACAAGGCCCGGGAAACCCCCGCCGCTTCCAAGATCACACCAGGTTTGGGGATCTTTGTGAACAAGTGACATGAGTTGCGCGGAATCCGAGATGTGTCGGTGCCCAAGTTCATCCAGGGTTTTGGGGGAAACCAGGTTGATAGTCGGGTTCCATTTCCGAACCAACGCTTCAAGCATGTTCAAACGCTCAATTGTTTCACGTGAAACATCGTCTAGGACATGCATCTCAGCCTGCTTTCACCGGCGTTTGACGTTCACGACGTCGCAAATGGGCCAAAAGAAGCGTTAACGCGGCGGGGGTCATGCCATCGATCCGACCAGCTTGTCCCAACGTTTCTGGACGCACACTACTCAGCTTCTCCCTTAGTTCATTGGAGAGGCCAGTGACGCTTACATAATCGAAGGTGCTAGGAATTTGGACCGCCTCATCCCGCATGAGTGCCTCTGCATCACGGCTTTGCCTGTCGACGTAGTTGGCATAAAGCGCTTCACGTTCAAGCTGTTGGGCGGTTTGAACATCGATTTCTGCCAGATCGGAATTCAGTTCCACCAAATCGCTCACCGAGACACCTGGCAACGCCAAGACATCGTAGCCAGACCGCCGTGTCCCATCCCTGCTAAGCGACAAGCCAATTTTGTCCAGGTCCTTTGGTGTAAACGAACAGGATTCCAAACGACGCCTCCCCTCCGTAAGCCGATCCACCTTCGCAAGATAACGCTGCCTCCGAACATCAGAGACAAGACCAAGATCGATCCCACGCGGTGTCAATCGCTGATCTGCGTTGTCAGCACGCAAAGACAGACGGTATTCAGCGCGGGATGTGAACATGCGGTAAGGCTCCGAAACGCCCCGCGTGGTCAGATCGTCGATCATGACGCCAATATAGCTGTCTCGCCTTGAAAAACTCACAGATTCTTCACCTTTTGCAAAACGAGCCGCATTGATCCCCGCGACAAGTCCCTGCCCAGCCGCTTCCTCATAGCCGGTGGTGCCATTGATCTGACCAGCAAGGAAGAAGCCCTCATAATCACGGACGGAAAGCGTAGAGGTAAGCGTGCGGGGATCAACGTAATCATATTCGATTGCATATCCGGGCTGGAGGATTTCTGCCGTTTCCAAACCGCGGATGGACCGTACATAGGCCTCTTGCACATCGACGGGTAAGGACGTCGAGATTCCATTCGGATACACGGTGTGATCATCTAAGCCCTCAGGCTCGAGGAAGACCTGGTGCGAGGATTTCTCGGCAAAACGGGTGATTTTGTCCTCAATCGATGGGCAGTAGCGCGGACCGACGCCATCTAAATGCCCACCATACATCGCAGATCGCGACAGGTTTTCGCGGATGATTTCATGAGTCTGCTCATTGGTGTGTGTGATACCGCACGACACCTGTCGTGCTACCGGCCGTTCAGACAAAAAAGAAAACATCACCGGATCCGTATCGCCGGGCTGCATCTCGAGCATATCCCAGCAGATTGTCCGACCATCTAAGCGCGGCGGTGTGCCCGTTTTCAAACGCCCCAAAGGCAGGCCAAACTCTTCGATCTGTAGGGCCAATTCCGTTGAGGGCCGGTCACCCATACGGCCGCCTGGTCGTGCTTCGTCGCCGATATGGATAACTCCACGGAGAAAGGTTCCAGACGTCAAAATGACCGCTCTGCCACGGACTTCTGAACCGTCAGCCAAAGCCACACCTTCGACTGTCTTACCGAACAAGAGAAGCCGCGTGACCTCCCCCTCGATAATCTCGAGGTTGTCAAATACCGACATTCTCGCCTGGACCGCCTGGCGATAAAGCTTGCGGTCAGCCTGTGCGCGCGGACCTTGAACAGCCGGGCCTTTACGCCGATTCAACAGCCGAAACTGAATACCAGCCTGATCCGCCGCCCAGCCCATCACCCCGTCAAGCGCATCAATCTCACGGACGATATGGCCTTTTCCAAGGCCGCCAATCGCCGGATTACAAGACATCACACCCAGATCAGACGCCTTCAACGTCACCAGAGCAGTACGGGCCCCCAAACGTGCGGAAGCAGCCGCAGCCTCGCACCCAGCATGGCCGCCGCCAATAACCAGAACATCAAAATCCGTATGTTTCACGTGAAACACTCCTCACTTCCCAAGGCAGAAATTCGCAAACACGCTGTCGAGCACGTGCTCAACATCCACATGCCCCAGCAACGCGGACATGCTTCGCACAGCGATTCTGATTTCCTCTGCGCAGATATCATAACTGTCCGGTCCAGCATCAAGCATTTCGCTCGCATTTCGCAATGGCACCAGCCCCTGAACCAACGCCACCCGATGCCGTTCTCGCGTAGCCAATCCAGCCTGAGCCATCCGTCGCGACAAAATACCTGAGACCTGCTCTAACAGTTCCGGCACACCTTGCCCCGTCAGGCCAGACACACCAAGTTCATCACTCTTCAAATCCGATTTCGCCACGACGAGGATATCCCCAGGTTCCACACCAAGGCTCGGACGATCACTTGCCAATTCCAACAAATGAATCCGTAGATCGGCTTCTTTAGCCCGCTGACGCGCACGCTCAATCCCAAGGGTTTCGACATGGTCTGTGGTTTCCCTCAAACCCGCAGTGTCCAAGAGAGTAACGGGTAACCCATTGATATTCATACGAACTTCGATCACATCTCGGGTCGTACCCGCCACTTCCGACGTAATCGCTGCATCCCGGCCAGCCATATGGTTCAACAGCGTCGACTTACCCAGATTCGGCGCCCCAACAATCGCGACCTCAAACCCCTCACGCACTCGCTCCGCAACCGCAACACCGCGGATCGCCTGATCAACACCCGCAATCACACCTTCCAGCAAATCACGCACCTCAGGCGTCACATCCTCGGGTACCTCTTCATCAGCAAAGTCAATTGTCGCTTCCAGCAAAGCCGCCGCGCGGATCAGATCCGTCCGCCATGCATCCACCAACTCCCCCAGGGCCCCCGCCAGACCCCGTTGCGCCTGCAACCGCTGCGCTTCCGTCTCCGCCTCGATCAAATCCGACAAAGCTTCAACCTGCGGCAAATCCATCTGACCGTTCAGCAAAGCGCGCCGGGTAAACTCCCCAGGCTCCGCCAGGCGCAAACCCTCACACCCAGATAACGCACTCAACACCGCATCAATAACCGCCACACTGCCATGCGTCTGCAGCTCCAACGTCTCTTCCCCGGTAAAACTGGCACCCTTGTCAAACCGCAAAACCAGCGCCTCATCCAGAAACGCTCCATCACGGTCCCGCAACGCCCGCAAAACAGCGCTGCGCCCCTCTGGCAACGACGACATCAAAGACCGCCCCGCCGCAAAAGCCTGCGGACCGGAAATACGGATCACCGCCACGCCCGCCTTCCCACGAGCGCTTGCCAATGCATAGATCGTGTCCAATCAGGCCTCCGTGGACCTTAACTGTTCATGGAGTCGAAGAATTCCGAATTGGTCTTTGTCTGCTTCAGCTTCGACAACAGGAACTCGATGGCGTCTGTCGTGCCCATCGGATTCAGAATGCGCCGCAAAACGAAGGTCTTCTGCAAGTCGATCTTGTCGATCAACAGATCCTCTTTCCGCGTCCCGGACTTCAAAATGTCGATCGCCGGGAACACCCGCTTATCCGCCACCTTGCGATCCAGGATGATTTCCGAGTTACCGGTGCCTTTGAACTCTTCAAAAATCACCTCGTCCATGCGCGACCCAGTTTCAATCAGCGCCGTCGCAATGATCGTCAACGAACCGCCTTCTTCGATGTTCCGCGCCGCCCCAAAGAACCGCTTTGGCCGTTGCAGAGCGTTGGCGTCCACACCCCCGGTCAAAACCTTACCCGAGGAAGGCACCACCGTGTTGAACGCCCGGCCCAAACGCGTGATCGAATCGAGCAAAATGACAACGTCCCGCTTATGTTCCACCAAGCGCTTGGCTTTCTCGATCACCATCTCACTGACCGCCACATGCCGCGTCGCCGGCTCGTCAAAGGTCGAGGACACAACCTCCCCCTTCACAGACCGCTGCATGTCGGTCACTTCCTCGGGGCGTTCATCGATCAGCAGAACGATCAGGTAACATTCCGGATGGTTCTTCTCGATGCTCGTCGCGATGTTCTGCAACAGCACCGTCTTACCCGTCCGCGGCGGCGCCGTAATCAGGCTCCGCTGCCCCTTCCCGATCGGCGCCACCAGATCGATGATCCGCGCCGACCGATCCTTGATTGTCGGATCCTCGATCTCCATCTTCAGCCGCTCATCCGGATAAAGCGGTGTCAGGTTGTCAAAGGCAATTTTGTGACGCGCCCGCTCAGGCTCCTCGAAATTGATTGACGACACGGCGACCAGAGCAAAGTAGCGCTCATTCTCATCCGGCGCGCGAATCTCCCCCTCGATCGTATCCCCCGTCCGCAAAGAATACTTCCGGATCATCTCCGGTGAAACATAGATATCATCCGGACCCGGCAGGTAATTGGCCTCCGGGCTGCGCAAGAACCCGAACCCATCCTGCAGCACTTCCAACACACCGTCGCCAAAGATCTCCCAGCCATCATCCGCGCGCTCCCGCAAGATCTGGAACATCATCTCGCCTTTGCGCATGGTCGACGCGTTCTCGATCTCGAGCTCTTCGGCCATCGCCAGCAGAACCTTCGGGCTCTTGGCCTTCAGATCGGCAAGGTTGAGTTTTTCATCTGTCATGCAAAATCTCTCGCGGCTGTCTCAGCCGTGTCTTCTCTGTATGGGGGAGTATCCACGCCGGGACCGGCGGTGGCTGTGCTTAACCTGTGTCTCAGGTCCAAGTCAATCAAGTCATTGCAAGGCTCTCTCTTTCAAAAAATAAGAGAAGAAAGAAAGGATGTAGAGGTTTGTTGCGTTAACGAATTCTGGGGATTGATCCCTTGTCCATTAAGTTTTCCGGGGCTGATAGGATCCGGGGAAAACCCTTGGGTCAGACCCATAATGGTGACGAATAATCGATATAAACCATATATAATCAATATGTTAACGAGATAACGTACCAGCTGAGAGTGTTGAAAATCTCGGGGATAAGACCGCACAAACCAGGATTTGCACAACAAAGCGGTTTTCCCAACTCACAAACGCACAACCGCTGACGAGACAGGGAAAGCGCCCCGCTTTTCCTCACGCTTGCAAGTGCCCCGGTTTTTCCGCAGAAACATGGGCACGCTTCCCAACAAGGTTACCCCCAGAACAAACCCCATGTTTCAGGCGCTTCTTCTTGCTTCAGGTTCGGAAATCCGCGCGCAGATGCTCCGCGCGGCAGGATTGGAGGTGACGACAGAGAATCCCCGAATCGATGAAGATTTGGTTAAGGCCGCTCTTTTGCAGGAAAACGCCTCCCCCCGCGACATCGCCGATGCCCTCGCCGAATCCAAGGCACGCAAGGTCAGCGCGCGGCATCCTGATCAGCTTGTGCTTGGCTGCGATCAAGTTCTGGAATTCAATGGTCAGGTCTTCAGCAAACCGACCACGCTTGAGGATGCAAGTGCCCAGCTGCACCAGCTCAGAAACAACCGCCACCGCTTGCTTTCTGCCGCGGTCCTTTACGAAGGGGCCGAACCCGTCTGGCGTCACGTCGGGCAGGCGCGTCTGATGATGCGGGATTTCAGCGATGACTACCTGGATGACTACCTCTCCCGCAACTGGCCCGATGTCGCCTCGTCTGTTGGGGGATACAAACTCGAATCCGAAGGTATCCGGCTCTTCTCAAGAATCGACGGCGATCATTTCACCATCCTCGGATTGCCCCTGCTCGAACTGCTCAATCATCTCGCTCTGAAAGGAGCCATTCCGGCATGACCAAGCCGCGTATCCCTCTTGCCGGTGTGATCGGATCCCCGGTCGCGCACTCCAAATCCCCGGCGCTGCACGCGCATTGGCTGCGAAAATATGGCTTGCGCGGGCACTATATACCGATGGACATCACCTCCGACAGGTTGGCAGACGCGCTCAGAATGCTGCCCGAGCTCGGCTTTGTTGGTGTGAACGTCACCATTCCCTACAAAGAGGCGGTGATGGAGGTCGCCGACCTGATCAGTGATCGCGCAACGCTGATTGGGGCTGCCAACACGCTGATCTTTCGCGCTGACGGCCGCATTCACGCCGACAACACGGATGGTTTCGGGTTCATCGAAAACCTCCGCCAGGGCGCATCGAATTGGTCGGCCCAAGCCGGCCCCGCACTGGTTCTGGGCGCAGGCGGTGCCGCCCGCGCGGTGCTTGCCTCTCTGCTTGATGTTGGCTGCCCGGAAATTCTGTTAACCAACCGCACCCGCGTGCGCGCCGAAAAACTGCACGACGATTTTGGCAACCGGATCCGCGTGGTCGATTGGGTGCAAGCCGCGAACGCGGTCGAAGAGGCGACCACCGTCATCAACACCACCTCCCTTGGGATGACAGGCCATCCGGAGTTGCGGGTGCCGCTCGACGGTCTTCGGCCCGGCACCGTGGTGACGGATCTTGTCTACGCGCCTTTGCAAACCCGCCTCTTGCGCGTTGCGCAGGAACAAGGCTGTATTACGGTCGACGGGCTGGGCATGCTGTTGCACCAGGCGGTGCCCGGTTTTGAACGATGGTTCGGAACGCGACCCGAGGTTGACGACGCCACCCGCGCCGCGGTTCTCAGATGATCTTCAAACTCGGCCTGACCGGCTCCATCGGGATGGGCAAATCGACAACGGCGCAGATGTTTGCCGACCTCGGCTGCGCTGTCTGGGATGCCGACGCGGCGGTGCATCGTCTCTACGCAGCCGGAGGCAAGGCGACAGAGGAAATCGCCAAACGCTACCCCGATGTTGTCGACGAAAACGGCGTATCGCGTGACAAACTGCGTGAACGGATCAGCCAGGCACCTGAAGTCCTGAAGGCCGTCGAAGCGATTGTGCATCCCCTCGTCCGGCAAGACCGTAAGGACTTTGCCTTGGAACACCCCGACAAGATCGGCGTTTTCGATATACCCTTGCTCTTTGAGACCGGCGGAGAGACCGAGATGGATGCCACACTATGCGTCACTGTTCCACCTGAACTCCAGGAAAAACGCGTCCTTGAGCGTGGAACAATGACCCCCGCACAATTCCAGCAAATCCGCGACCGCCAGATGCCCAATGCAGAAAAGTGCGCCCGCTCAGACTATGTGATCGAAACCGACACGCTTGAGCATGCCCGCGCGCAGGTGCAAGCTGTCCTTGCCGACATCAAAAGCAGGATTGAAAATGCGTGAGATTGTTCTCGACACCGAAACCACCGGGTTCGACCCGGAAACCGGCGACCGGATTGTCGAGATCGGGGCAGTGGAGCTTTTCAATCACGTGCCCACCGGCAACACCTATCATCAATACATCAACCCCGAACGTGCCATGCCGCAAGAGGCGTTTGAGGTGCACGGGCTGGGCGATGACTTTCTACGTGACAAACCGGTCTTTTCCCGGATCGCCGATGATTTTCTGACATTTGTCGGCGATGCCAAGCTGGTCATCCACAACGCCGCCTTCGATATGAAGTTTCTCAATGCCGAACTGCGCTGGCTGAACAAACCAACTCTGCCCTTTGATCAGGCCATCGATACATTGGAGATTGCCCGGCGCAGATTTCCGGGCTCGCCCGCGTCGCTCGATGCGCTCTGCCGGCGCTTTGCCATCGACAATTCCGCCCGCACCCTGCACGGAGCCTTGCTCGACAGTGAAATCCTGGCCGAGGTGTATCTGGAACTGATTGGCGGCAAGCAGCCTGATTTCGGCTTGGCGTCTCCGGGCCAAAGCCAATCCGTAAGCGGATCCGCCGGAGATGTCTGGCGCGCCACCCCGCGCCCGACATCGCTGCCATCACGGCTGACGGAAAAGGAAAAGGCGGCTCATGCCGCCTTTGTCGAAACCCTTGGCGCAGATGCGCTGTGGTCCAAAACCTGATCAGGCGTTGGCCGTCGGCGCCCCTTCGCCCGCAGCCGCCTGGCGACGTGCGATTTCAGCCCGGTAAAGCGCCATAAAGTCGATGGTTTCCAGGTTGAGCGGCGGAAAGCCGCCATCGCGTGTAACGTCCGACACGATCCGGCGCACAAATGGGAACAGCATCCGTGGGCATTCGATCAACAGGAAGGGATGCATCTGGTCCTCCGGGACGTTCTGGATCATGAACACACCGGCATAGTCGAGCTCCAAGAGAAACAGCTGATCGCCGCTTTCCTTGGCTTTTGAGTCGACCTTCAGCTTCAGCACCACCTCGTACTGGTCTTCCACATTCCGCTTTTTTGCATCCAGGTTTACCTGCACCTGAACGTCCGGCTGAACATCACCACTCACTCCCTTTTGGGCGAGAATGTTTTCGAACGACATGTCGCGCACAAACTGTGCCATGACATTCATCTTGATCTGCGGGGGTGTGGCCGCGCCGCCGTTTTGGTTCGTTTCCGCCATGGAACGGTCTCCGATCTGTTATTCGGGACAGGCCATAGCAGGCCGCAGCACGGGCCTCAATGCTTCGTCCAGCCGGAACCGGGGTGATTTGGCGGTTTGTTGGGCGGAACCTCGGTAAACTCGCCATCGATCACGTCATCCTGCGGCGGTGGCCGGTGCATCCGCGGGTCTTGCTGCGGGCCCATCTCGAACCGGGTGACGCGCACCCGCTTGCGCGCCCAGCGCATCACGGCCACCCGCACTGGCGGCATCAACAACGCAAAGCCCACCGCGTCGGTGAAAAACCCCGGCGTCAGTAAAAGCGCGCCGGCCACCAGGATCATCGCGCCATGGGCCAACGGTTCGGTTGGATCGTTCAATTCGGAAAACGACCGCTGCAGATCCTCAAGCGCCATGCGCCCCTGCGCCCGGAGCAGCAACGTGCCCAAAACCGCCGTCAGAATCACGATTGCCAACGTCGGCCAAAGCCCAATGAGCCCGCCAACCTGGATGAACAAAGCAATCTCGATCAGCGGCACGGAAAGGAAGGCCAGAAAAATCCACATCTCAGTTCGCTCCTTATCGGGGGTGGCATGGTGGACTTGCCTCATCCCGTCACCTACATAAGAGAGCGTCAACCGTTTTTCCATCCACGCCCCAAAACGAGGTGCCGATGAACTCCCCGATCATACAGCTTCTGGTGCTTGCCGGAATCGCCGTCTTTCTCATCCTGCGGCTGCGCAGCGTATTGGGGACCCGCGAAGGGTTTGAAAAACCGCCCGTCGCGCAACAAGGACGCCCTGCCCCGGCCCGCCGCGATTTCGAGGTGATTGATGGCGGACCCGACCACGACATCATCGACCATGTGCCCGAAGGCAGCGATTCCGCCGATGCTCTGGCCCGGATGAAGCGGGTCGAACCGTCGTTCGGCGTCGGTGATTTCCTCGGCGGCGCACGCGGTGCTTATGAAATGATCCTGATGGGCTTCGAGCGTGGCGATGTGGATGAACTGAAGCCCTTCCTCGATGGCGACGTCTATGAGGCGTTCATCGATGTGGTCGCCCAGCGCGAAGATCAGGGCTTGACCATCGAGGCCGAATTCATCGGTGTGCGTGAAATGACTCTGGATGAGGCGCGTTTTGACGATGACACCGGCCGCGCCGAGATCTCGGTGAAATACGTTGGTGAGCTGACCTCGGTTGTAAAAAACGCCGAAGGGGAGATCATCGAAGGGGATTCCAAGTCGGTCAAAAAGCAGAAAGACGTCTGGACCTATGCCCGTACCATGGGCAGCGATGACCCGAACTGGCAGCTTGTCGCCACGGACTGAGCGTGCGCGGCATCCGGGCCATATGTCTGGCACTGGGCTTCTTTGCAGGAGCGGATGCCGTGGCTGAGACCGAAACAAGCTATGCCATCCTTGGGTTCGAGGATCTGCGCGGCTGGCAGGATGACGATCACGCCGCCGCGCTGACCACGTTCCGCAACACTTGTGGCGATCTGAAAGAACCGGACTGGACCAGTCTGTGCAGCGTGGCCGCCGATGCAGGTGATGCGCGCCAGTTCTTTGAGCTGTTTTTTCGCCCGGTGCTGATCAGAGATGGCGCTGATGGCCTTTTTACAGGGTACTTTGAACCCGAGCTTGACGGCTCACCCGTGCCGACCCCGCGTTTTCGCCATCCGGTCTACAAGATGCCGCCCGAGGCCCGGGTCAACCGCCCTTGGCTGACCCGGCGCGAAATGCTGACCTCTGGGGTCATGCGCGGCCGCGGGCTCGAGATTGCCTGGGTCGATGACCCGGTTGAGCTGTTTTTTCTGCAGGTCCAGGGTTCGGGCCGCATCCGCTATCCCGATGGGCGCTATGTCCGAGTCGGCTATGGCGGTTTCAACGGCCATACCTATCGGTCCATCGGGCAAGAACTGGTCCGGCGCGGAACCTATCAGCCGCACCAGGTGTCGGCGCAAGTGATCAAGAACTGGGTGCGCCGCAATCCCGCGGCTGGGCAAGAGCTGCTGTTTCACAATGATTCTTACGTGTTTTTCCGCGAGGTCAGTGAAGTGCCCGCTGATCGCGGTCCGCTGGGGGCAATGAACCGTTCGATCACAACGATGCGGTCGATTGCCGTTGATCCGGCGTATACCCCCCTCGGCGCGCCGGTTTGGATCGAAAAAGAAGGCCAGGCGCCGATCCGCCGTCTGATGATTGCGCAAGATACCGGTTCGGCCATCAAAGGCGCGCAAAGGGCAGACATCTTCTTTGGCACCGGCGATCAGGCCGGGCGACAAGCCGGCCGGATCAAGGACCCTGGGCGCCTGGTGGTGCTGATGCCGATCCAGCGTGCCTATGCGCTTTTGCCGGACGTCGTGCAATGACCCGGCGCAAACTGCGCCCGGATGAGCTTGAGCTTTGGCAGCAGATCGCGAAATCGGCCGATCCACTCAAGAACCGGCCCCGGACATCTCCGCAATCGACCCTGACCAAACCGAAACCCGCCAATGCCAAGCGGGATCCCATGCCCAGCTTTGATATCGGCGAGACGGCAACCGCCCGGACAGAGACGCATTACCAGCCACAGACAACCTCGGACCGGCTCAAATCCACCCCCGTCAAGATGGACACCAAAGCCTTTGCCCGCCTGAAACGCGGCAAGCTGGTGCCCGAGGCGCGGATTGATCTGCACGGCATGACGCTGGACCGGGCCTTCCCGGCTCTGACCCAGTTCATCCTGTCATCCCAGGCGCGCGGTTTGCGGTTGGTGCTGGTCATCACCGGCAAAGGCCAGCGTGAAGACCCCTATGATCCGATGCCGCGCCGTCGTGGCGTGTTGAAACAACAGGTGCCGCAATGGCTGCGCATGGCGCCTTTGGGTCAGGCCGTTTTGCAGGTATCCGAGGCGCATCGCAAACATGGTGGCGAGGGCGCCTATTACGTCTATCTCCGGCGCTTACGGTAGAAACGGGCGCGCCCTTCCAACGCCGATCGCCACCAAAACCGTCGTGAGAACGAAATACGCAGCCACACCCAGATACTGCGTCTCGATCCCGACACCCGTATCAATCAGTACCCCTGTCAAACCCGGCCCAATGGCCGAACCCAAGACCATGACAGCGGCCGCCATCGCCTTGATCGCGCCCAGGTGCCGCGTGCCGAAAAACTCTGCCCAGAATGCGTTGGGCAACGTGGCGTTTGCGCCGGTCGTCAACGCGATGATCATCAGCCCAGTGAAGGTCGAAAACAGGGTCTGACCCAGCGCAAAAACCACAAACCCCACCACCATGGGCAGTTGAAACCAGGGCATCAGACGCGACGTGCCCAGCCTGTCCAACAGCCACCCGGACACCACCATGGCAAGGACCGACATCGCCGTGTAGGCCGGGAACATCGCCACCAGTTCCAGATGCGCCCAGCCTTTGACCTCGGCAAAATGCACCTGTTGGAAAAAGAACGCCGTGTTGAAGGCGGGCGGGCCCAGGATCGCCGGAACCATGAACCAGAACAGCCCGTGTCTCAGCATGTCACGGCGTTGCCAGTGCCGGCCCTCCATCCCCACGGCATGATCGCTTTTCGCATGGCTTTGCGGTGTCCGCTCTTCCCGCAAAAGCGCCCGCAACAGCGGGATGGCAGCCAGCGTCACGACGGCGGCGATGACCCATAACCAGCGCCAATCCATAAACAGCATCAGCGACACAAAGAGCACTGGCAGGATCGCCTCACCCACGGCAAAGCCCATGCCAGCAACCGACAGCGCCTTGCCGCGTGTTGCCACGAACCAGCGCGACATCGACACAACCGCGATATGGCTGACCATGCCTTGCCCGCAAAAGCGCAGCGCAAAGATCACCACCGGCAGCAGGGCGACCAACGGATTGAGCGCCATCGCCAGGCAGGCCAGCGCCAGAAGGACCAACAGGGCTGTGCCCAGCGCCCGACTGCGGAACTGATCGGTCAGCGCGCCCGACCACAACATCACCACCGCCGACACCCCCGTGCCCAACGTATAAATCCCGCCCCACGCCCCGTGGCTGAGGCCAAAGCCTTCGCGGATCTCTCCGGCAAAGATCGAGATGAAAAAGGTCTGCCCAAAGCTCGACAGAAAGGTCAGCAGCGCCCCGGCGCCAAGCCAGCGCGCATTATCGGCAAGAAAGCGAAGGATGGGCATGATCTGGCTTAGTCCCGCAGCCTTGCGTGCGGCAAGTCACTTTGTCGTCGCAAGCCAATCGACGATGGCCTTCGCGACCTTTTCCGGCGCTTCTTCGTGCAGCAGGTGCCCGTAGCCTTCCATGCTATGCACATGGGCATCCGGCATCCGCGCGGCCGCCTCTACCGCGATCACTGGCGGCACGGTCTTATCATTCCCGCCGGTCAGGAACAGGCAGGGCAGGTCGAGCTTTGGCAAGTCGGCGAGCAACCCGTCCAGCTTCCACGCCGCCATCATCAGTAGGGTGCCGTCCACGTGATCGCGGTTTTGGAATAGCAGCGTGTAGGCTGCGACGCGGTCCTCTGTCACCTTGGATCCAGTGCTTTTCAGCAGGCTGGTCACCCGTCCAGGCGTTGCCAGATTGCGCAGGATGACATCCGTCATGAACGGCGTCATCGCAAACATGCGCGCCATCACGGGAAACATCACGCCGGCCAAGCCGCGAAACGGCGACAGCGCCGGGTTGATACCGATGAGCTTGGGGGTTTCCGGCAGCTTGCCGGTCAGCCGCAGCCCAACCGCCGCCCCGGCGGAATGGCCGATGATCGCGTGCGGCGTCCAACCCTGATCTGCACATAAGCTCGCCAGGTCTTGCGCCATGGTGTCGAGGCCCGAGCGGTGCCGGTTGCCGAGCCGGGTCTCGCCATGCCCGGGCAGATCGAACGCGACAAGGTGATACTGATTGGCAAGCAAAGGCATCAGACTGTGCCAGGAATGGCTGGCGCCGCCCGCCCCGTGCAACAACAAAAGCGTTGGGCCGTCGCCCGTTTCTTCGACATGCCAATCATGGGGTTTGACGCGTATTTGGCTGCAACAGAGCCTGTTTTGCGAAGGCTCACCGTCCGCGGCCAGCATCGATCAACGCTCCAGCGCTGTGTCGATAGCGCGGCTAAGGCCCGCGGCGTCGGCGCGTGGCAGCGGGACATAGGTTGCGCCCAAAGTCGCCGCCAAAGCCTTCAGCTCCGCCTGCGGTCGCACGGAGGTGTCGACCGCGGCCGAGGGCAGGTTCATGGCGCGCAAGACGCGGGCCATCTGCTCGGCATCTTCGCGCGCGGCGGCGCGGCCCGATCGGCCGGGCAAGGCCACATTCGCCCGGCCGTCAGTCAAAAGCGCAATCGATGGCGACAGGCCCTGTCGCATCGCGCGCTGGGCCAGATCGGCGGCGGCCTGCAGACCCGCGGCCAAGGGGGTGCCGCCGCCACCGGGTAATCCGGCCAACCGGCGTTTGGTCTGGACCAAAGACCGCGTTGGCGGCAGCAAAAGCTCGGCGCCGTCGCCCCGGAACGCGATCAGCGCGACGTGGTCGCGCCGGGCATAGGCCTCGGCCAGCATCATTTCGATCGCACCCTTGGCCTCGGCCATGCGCGCCACGGCGGATGATCCAGAGGCATCGACGACAAAGATGATCAGCCGGTCGGACAGTTCCTGAAACCGGCGGATGTGGATGTCCGAAGGGCGGATCAGGATCCCGGTCGCGTCGGGTTGCGCCTGGCGCCGGATCGGCTGCCACGGGGCGGCGGCGCGTAAGGTGGCGACGATGTCGATCCGCTTGTCGCCACCGGGATGACCGGGGCGCGAGGGCAGGGGGCGCCCGCGCCGATTGCCTTTGTGCTTTTTGCCCGCGCCACCGGCACCCTTGCTGCCCTTGGCGCCGCCGGGCTGGGACAGCGCATGCAGCAGGTCTGGCGGGAGCAAAGCCTTGACGGCTTCGATCAGCAATTCATCCGGCAGTTCAAGCTCATTAGTTTGCTGATTGTCCTGGTCCTGTCCGCTTTCCTCGGGGTGATTGGTCTCTGGTTCCGGCTCAGCCTGTTCCTCCGACTCCTGCGGAACAACCGTGGCGCGGTGGCCGTAGACCAGCTGAGCGGCAATCGTCAGGTCGTCGTCGGAAACGGCTTTCCGCCGAGATAGAGCCGCGTGTGCCCGCGCCGCGCGCAAGGCCAGCAGAGGCGCGCGCAGGCTATCGATGCCAAACTGGGCAGCGGCAACGGTGAGGCGTGCCAGCGTTTCATCCGACACCTCAACGGCGGGCAGCAGGCGTCGGGCATCGGCGATATCCGTCGGCTCCAACGCGATTTCGGTCAGCTCCATCGCGCGCAAGCCGTGAAGATCCAGCGAAAAGGCCAGCCGTTCGCGCAGCGTGTGCGGCGCGATCTCGTCAGCATCGACCCCTTCGTCCAACAGGATCAGCGTGTGCAAAGCACCGCTGTCCAAGGCCTGCGCCAGCTTGGCGGCGAGTTCCGCCTCAACCCGTTCCGCCATGGTCAACATCAGTGGCTGACCTGTCGCCAAAAGCCCGGAAGACCGCACCACCCGCCCGGCGGCCAGGGTGCCGGCGATGTCGATACCACCAAACAGCTGCGTGTCACTGATCCCCGGTGCGATCCGCCGCATGGGGGACAAAGCCTCGGGCAGGCCCGTCAGAAAGCCATCGCGCACCGTTCCGGCGCGGGCGCGCAGATGCATACCGCGCAGCCCGTCTGGATCCACCGCAAGCAGCGACAGGGCCAGTTGGCCCGTCACCCACGCCTCGGTGGGGTCCGCCATCATGCAAAGACATCCTCGACGATACGCATCACCCGTGACGTGCTGCCCGCCTCATCCAGCGGATCGCGCCGCAGACGATGGCTGAGCGCCATGGGCGCCACGCTGCGCAGATGCGCGCGCGTCACGGCTTCGGCGCCGTCATATGCGGCCAGCGCCTTGGCGCTGCGCAGCAAGGTCAGCTCACCCCGCAGACCGTCCGAGCCCAGGGTCACACACAGTTGGGCGCAATCGCGCAGTGTATCCTCAGGCGTTTCGATGTCACTCAAAGCGTCACGCGCGGCCAAAATCCGGTTGCGGATCTTGCTGTCCTGCCGACGCCATTTCTTCAGGAATTGCGCTGGATTGGTGTCGAAGGCGGCACGGCGGCGGATCACCTCGATCCGCTCTTCGATATCGGTGGGGGATTTCACTTCGACCGACAGTCCAAACCGATCGAGCAGTTGTGGCCGCAGCTCCCCTTCTTCTGGGTTGCCCGAGCCGACGAGAACAAACCGCGCGTCATGGCGGATCGACAGGCCTTCGCGTTCGATCACGTTTTCACCGGATTGCGCCACGTCGAGCAGCAGGTCGACGATGTGATCCTCAAGCAGGTTGACCTCATCGATATAAAGATACCCGCGGTTGGCTCGGGCCAACAGACCCGGCTCAAAGGCCTTTTCGCCCCGTGTCAGCGCCCGCGCGCTAGCGAGCGCACCCCCCCCGCGATCCTCAGTCGCGCCCAGGGGCAGATCGATCACCGGCGTTGCGATGGTATGGGTTTTGTCAGGCACTAAATCGGCCCAATCGGGCATTTCCTCGATGCGGGCCGCATTGGTTGGGCTGCCCTTGATCACCCGGATTTGCGGCAACAACGCAGCAAGCGCGCGCACGGCGGTGGACTTGCCCGTGCCACGATCGCCAAACACCAGAACGCCGCCGATCCCCGGATCGACCGCGGTCAAGATCATCGCCTGTTTCATCGCGTCCTGGCCGACGATGGCGGAAAACGGAAAGGGCTGTTTCATATCGGGCGTTCCTTCAGGATGCGGGGGCTTTCGCCATTCCAGCTGCCGGCCTCGCCGCAGATGCGGAACCGGGCATAAAGCTCTTCTTTGAACCAGGCGCCATCGCGGACCGATTGGATGGCGCGGGCATGCGGCCCGTCTTTGCGGGCGAAATTCGCCATGGTCTGGGTGTCGGGCCAGATCGAAAAGGTGATTTGGTGCAAAAGCGGCACCTCACCGATGCCGATCTTGAACATCACGTTGGGGTCGGCGCCGATCACCTTGCTGATATTCGGCACCTGGCCCCAGAATTTCACCGCGACCGAGGGTTTCACGGTCGCGCGGGTCAGCGCCGCGATCGGCCCTTCCTGCGAATCGTCTTGCGGTTGGAATGGCGCCTCGTGCGACCATTCTCCGCGCGCTGAAATAGGTGTCAGGAATAGCGTCCAATCCTCGGCCGCCTTGGCGCGGTAGCGGTTGTAAAGCGGTGTTTCGGCGACGCGCTTTTGCGCGGTCTCGGCATCGGGCCAAGTTGCCAGAATCGCATAAACAGCAGTGTTCGGGATAGGTGTAAAGCCTTCGCCCGTGCCCGAGCCACAGAGTTTCCAGAACCCGATATCCTTGATCCGCGGCATCGAGAGCCGCGCCGCACCCATCATGCCCAGCGCCCAGAGCCGGGCAAGCACGGTGTCAAAGCGGAACAGGCTGAGGCTGACGGTCTGCATCTGTCATTCCAAAAGTGTCAACTTAGTTTGACACATTGAAAATTGAAAAGAAAGCAGGAAGCGGTATTGCATTTTGGCCGTATCGTCGCATTGTCAATTTAAGTTGACACTGCTACTGTAGGTTTATGATGACAAAGGTTGATCCTGGATTTTCGACGCAAAGCCGATCTGCCTCTGGCGCGCATGCGGTGGTGATCGGCGCAGGGCTTGGCGGTCTGGCCTCGGCGATGCGATTGGGGGCGCGGGGCTACCGCGTGACGGTCATTGACCGGCTGGATGTGCCGGGGGGGCGCGGCTCCTGCCTGCATCGCAATGGCCATCGCTTTGACCTGGGTCCGACGATTGTCACCGTTCCGCAGGTGTTCAAAGAGCTCTGGGCCGCCTGTGGGCGCGACTTCTATAAGGACGTCGATCTAAAGGCGCTGGACCCGTTTTATGAAATCCGCTGGCCGGACGGGTCGCACTTCACCGCGCGGCAGGATACCGAGGCGATGCGCGCCGAAGTGGCGCGCCTCTCCCCCGACGATCTGCCGGGCTATGACAAGTTTCTCGACGACAGCGAAAAACGCTATTGGTTTGGATTCGAGGATCTGGGCCGCCGGTCGATGCACAAACTGTGGGATCTGATCCAGGTCTTGCCGACCTTTGCGGTGTTGCGGGCCGACCGGTCAGTTTATGCCCATGCGGCGAAACGCGTGAAGGACGAACGCCTGCGCATGGCTCTGTCGTTCCATCCTCTGTTCATCGGCGGTGATCCGTTCAACGTCACGTCGATGTATATCCTGGTCAGCCATCTCGAAAAGCAGTTCGGGGTGCATTACGCGGTGGGCGGCGTTGCCGCGATGGCCGAGGCGATGGCCAAGGTGATCGAAGGGCAGGGCGGCCTGATGCGCATGCGCACCGAGGTCGACGAAATCCTCGTCAAGGACGGCAAGGCGCGGGGGGTCAAGCTGACCTCGGGTGAGATTGTCACCGCCGACGTGGTGATTTCGAACGCCGATTCGGGTTTCACCTATGACACGCTTCTGCGCAACCACGTGCGCAAGCGCTGGACCAAGCGGCGGCTGAAGCGGTCACGTTGGTCGATGGGGCTCTATGTCTGGTATTTCGGCACCAAGGGCACCGCCGATATGTGGCCTGACGTGGGGCATCACACCATCCTCAACGGCCCGCGCTATCGCGGGCTGGTGCGCGACATCTTTATCAAGGGGCGGCTGGCCGATGACATGTCGCTTTACGTGCACCGCCCCTCCGTGACCGATCCGACCGTTGCGCCTGAAGGCGATGACACGTTCTATGTGCTCAGCCCGGTGCCGCATCTGGGGCACGCCAACCCGGTGGATTGGGAGAGCGAGCGCGAGGCCTATCGCGAAAAGATGATCAAGGTGCTGGACAGCCAGCTGATCCCTGGTTTCTCCGACCGGATCTCGGCCTCGGAAACCTTCACCCCGCATGAGTTCCGCGATCGCTATTTGTCGCCCTACGGCACCGGCTTTTCAATCGAGCCGCGCATCCTGCAAAGCGCCTGGTTCCGGCCGCACAATGTCAGCGAAGAGGTCGAAGGCCTGTACCTGACCGGCGCCGGGACCCATCCGGGTGCCGGGCTGCCGGGTGTGATTTCGTCGGCCGAGGTGCTGAGCAAGCTGGTCCCCGATCCCGAGATCACCACCGTCGACGCCCTGCAGGCCGCGGAATGACCCGCGCGCAGGAGGATATGGCCACCTGCGCTGAGATGATCCGCCACGGATCGCTGTCCTTCCATGCAGCGTCCAAGCTTTTGCCCCGCCGGGTGCGCGAACCGGCGCTGGCGCTCTATGCGTTTTGCCGGCTGGCCGATGATGCCGTTGATCTGCAGGTGGAAAAGGCCGCGGCCGTTCTGCAACTGCAGGAACGGCTGGACCTTGTCTATCAGGGCCGCCCGCGGGATGCCGCCCCTGACCGCGCCTTTGCGGCCGTGGTCGAGCAATTCGATATGCCCCGCGCGTTGCCCGATGCCCTGCTGGAAGGGCTTGCCTGGGATGCGATGGGCCGAACCTATGCCACCCTGTCCGACGTGTTTGACTATTCCGCCCGGGTGGCCGCCGCCGTGGGTGTGATGATGTGCGTTTTGATGCGGGTGCGTGACCCGGATGCTCTGGCGCGCGCCTGCGATCTGGGTGTCGCGATGCAACTGACCAACATCGCCCGCGATGTGGGGGAGGACGCGTTGGAAGGGCGGCTTTACCTGCCGACCGAATGGCTCGCCGAGGCCGGCATCACGCCGGAGAGCTTTCTGGCGGAGCCCAAGCCCAGAAAGGCCATTCGCCAGATGACCCGCCACCTGGTGATGGAGGCGAACCGGCTTTACATGCGGTCAGAGGCCGGGGTGGCCGCGCTACCGCTGGGTTGCCGGTCAGGCATCTACGCCGCGCGGCATATCTATGCCGGGATCGGCGGTCAGATTCAGGGAGCGGGGTACGACTCGATTTCGTCGCGCGCGCATACCTCGAAACCGCAGAAACTGGCCTGGCTGATCCTATCCGGCATGCAGGCAGCGACCACCACGGTGATGCCGCGGTCCGCCGTGCTTTACGCCAAACCGCTGGACGAAGTAGCCTTTCTTGTCGATGCCGCCGCCGACGTCAAACCAGAGACCTGGACCCGGTCTGACAAGCTGATCAATGCGCTTTCACAGCTGGCCGCGACAGACCGCGAAAGAAAGCTTTCCTTGATCGAAGGACGCGCCCGGCCTACCTAGGGCGCATGTTCTGGGCCTTATTCGCGATCTTTCTCGCCGCCTGCTTTGCAGCCGGATCGACCGGCGGCCTGTTTCCGCCCGGCGAGTGGTATCGCAATTTGTCAAAGCCCAGCTGGACCCCGCCGGACTGGGTGTTTCCCGTCACATGGACCACGCTTTACATCTGCATGGCCACGGCCGGGGCGCGTGTCGCCTTGGCCGACGGCAACGCGATTGCCATGGCGCTCTGGTCTTTGCAAATCGCGCTGAACGGGCTTTGGACGCCGGTGTTCTTTGGTCTGAAACGCATTCGCATGGGCATGGTGGTGCTGGCCGCACTCTGGCTGTCGGTCGCCGCGACCTTGGTGGCGCTTTGGCAGGTCGACTGGATCGCCGGCGCGCTTTTTGTGCCCTACCTGGTCTGGGTCAGCATCGCGGGTGCGCTCAATGCCAGCGTCTGGCGGTTGAACCCGGCAGTGGCCAAAGGCGGCTAAGCCGTCAGATCCCAAACGTCCAACGCGGCCTGCGTGGTACGCGCACCGCCAGCATCGGTTTGAGCAATGGGGAGCGGAACCGCACCAGGTCCAGCGCCTCATGCACCCCGACGGAGCGTTCGCCATCGATCTGTGTTTCCACCATCGAGCGGGAGTAAAACGGCGCGTCCAGCATGTTCATGCGCTGCCGGGGCCGCGCGCCATGATCCCCCCGCGTTTCCCGCTTCACCGCCCAAAGCGATCGCCGGATCGGCAGCTTGGGCGGCAGATCGATTTCATAGGCGCCGCCATCGCGGTCAAACTGAAAACCCGAGCCAAGCTCACTGCCATCCAGCCGCGTCGCGTCATAGAAACAGGCGCTGCCGCCCTTGGCCGGAAAGCGGCCCCAGGTCCAATAGGCAAAATCCTCTTCCAGCGCACGGGTGCCGAAATTCGCGTCGAAATAGCCGTGGCCTGACCATTGCCAGCCCTTGGCCTCCAGATCGACCTCGATATCCGACACTGGCCCGAACGGCCGCCACACATGCGCGCCATCCGGTGTCAAAGGCAGCTCGACCTTCGTGATCGCCGAAGGGGTCACGCGGATTTGCCCGCGCACCCGGCCAATCACTGGCGGTCCGGCAATCTCGTTCACGTCGATCACCAAAGTCCCGCGGTCCCAGGTCATCGAGGATGGCCCCACCTCAAACTTGCGCGGGCTTTGCCGTAGCGCGGTGCGGCCGCGGTCCGTCATGGTGAACCGCCCGCCGGGGCCATAGGTGGCGACGTTGATGCAGACATGGTTTTCCGGATCGCGCCGCCCGGACCAGCGGTACCAGGGTGAAAAGACCGATCCGATAAACCCGATTACCGAGACAGCGCGCGTTCCGCAGTCGCTGATTCCGTCGACATACCACCAGGCATAGCCGTTTGGCGGGACGGCGAGGTGAAAGTTCGGTCCTTCAAGATCGCCTCGGCCGCGTGCCGGCCGGAGGTGGCCGCCATTGGCACACCCGCCCCCGGATGTGTCCCCCCGCCGCAGAGGTAAAGCCCCGGTATCCGCGTGCGCGCCGTTGGCCGGTCCAGCGCCGCCGTCATCCCATGTGGGCTCTGCCCGTAGAGCGACCCGGCGCTGGCGGGAAACAAGGCGTCGAATTCGCTTGGCATCGTCAGCGCAGGCCTTTGCGGTATCGGTTCGAAGCTCAGGCCGAAGCGTTCCAACGTCTGAAAAGTCCGCGTGTGACATGTCTCAAAATCCTTGTCTTCGGGGCGGCGCAGGGTCAGCGGCGGCGCGTTCATGATGATTTCGAACCGCTCTGTTTGTGCGGGTGAGTCTGGCTGTCCGCGATCTTCGGCGCAGACATAAAGCGTGGGATCGGCGGGAATGCGGCCCTGGCGCAGGTTATCAAATTCGCGCTTTGGATCGTTGCAGAAGAACACGTTGTGATGGACCAGATCGGGGCCGGTTGGCGTGGCGGCAAAGCTCCAGACGTTGGCCGACAGGCTGCGCGGCGCCTTCGCGGTTTGCGGCGCGACGCCCGCCACGTCCGGGCCCATTGCGCTGGTTGGCAAGGCGCGCGGGTCACCGTTGAAAATCACCTGTTTCGCTGGGAGGAAGCTGCCATCCGCCAAGGAAACCCCGGTGACACCGGTGCTGTCGGTCAAAATGCGGGAGACGTGGGCGTTGTAGCGGAACTGCCCACCTTTCTGTTCGATCAGCGCCGCGAGCGCCTTAGCCAAGGCATGCATCCCACCTTTGACAACCCAGACACCCGCCGCCTCAGCCTGCCAGATCAGCGACAAGAGCGCGGGGGATTGGTATGGGGAGCCGCCAACATAGGTGGCATAGCGCCCAAACAGCTGGCGCAAGCGCGGGTCGCGAAAGCTACGATCCAAGAGCCCGGCGAGTTTTGACATCGGCGCCATCGCCCGCAGCAAAGACGGATTGCGCATCACTTGCGCCGAGAGGGATGACAGGTTCGGTTCGGCACTCTCCATGACGGGTGCACGGAATTCCTCGAATAGCAGCCGCGTGCGCGCCTCAAACGCCTCAAAATCCCGCCGTGCGTCGCTGCCGGCGAAATCCCCAATCGACTGGGCGTTGCGCTTGGGGTCGGCATAGAGATCCAGCGGGCCGCTGTCCGGCCACCAATGGCGGGCAAGGATCTCTTGCTCATGCAGAGTAACGTGGTCTTCGAACCGCTCACTGACGCCGGTGAACAGCGCGTCAAAGACATGCCGCATCGTCAGCACCGTCGGCCCGGCATCGACGCCACCCGCGGCGCTGGGCACCTGGCGCATCTTGCCGCCGGGCATGGCATGACGCTCAACAACGGTCACCGTCGCGCCGGCATGCACCAGTGGCAAGGCCGCAGCAAGGCCGCCAATCCCCGCACCGATCACGACAATCGGGTCAGAACGGCGGATGCCGGTGCGATGAGGCAAAGAATTCATAGGACAATAGTTGACTCGTTACATCCAACTGTCCAGTATGATTTACACATATGTGTCATTTAAAGCTGACAGTTTTGGAAGAGGACAGTCCATGGGATTGAGCGAACGCATCGACGCCGCTGTCGAGAACGCCATTGCCACCGGCCAGAACGGGCCGGCGCCGCAGCAACTCTCGGCCGCGTTGCGATATGCCTGTACCCCGGGCGGCGCCCGCATTCGTCCGACAATCCTGATGTCGGTGGCGCTGGCCTGCGGGGATGACCAGCCGCAGGTGTCGGACGCGGCCGCCGCGGCGTTAGAGCTGATCCATTGCGCCAGCCTTGTGCATGACGATCTGCCCTGTTTCGACGATGCGGACATCCGGCGCGGCAAGCCGTCTGTGCATCGCGCCTTTTCCGAACCATTGGCCGTGCTGACCGGCGATTCCCTGATCATCCTGGCCTTTGACATCCTCGCGCGCGCCGGCGCGGTGGCACCGGATCGGGCGCTGCAATTGGTGATGACGCTGTCCCGCCAGTCCGGGATGCCACATGGGATTTGCGCCGGGCAAGGCTGGGAGAGTGAATCCTCGATCGATCTGTCGGCCTATCACCGCTCCAAGACCGGCGCGCTGTTCATTGCTGCCACGCAGATGGGCGCCATCGCCGCGGGGCAAGAGGCTGAACCCTGGTATGAGCTTGGCGCCCGCATTGGCGAAGCGTTCCAGGTCGCCGATGATCTGCGGGACGCCTGTTACGACACCGAAACGCTGGGCAAGCCGGCTGGGCAGGACGACCTGCATGGCCGGCCAAATGCCGTGGCCGAGCTGGGTGTCGCTGGGGCCATTGGCCGGCTGAACGACATCCTGTCGGGTGCCATCGCGTCGATCCCATCCTGCCCCGGCGAAGCGGTTCTGGCGCAGATGGTGCGCAAACAGGCCGAGCGTCTGACCCCGGTGATCGATCCTGCCCGCGTGCGGGCCTGATCCATGGTGATGACGGCGCAAGACCCGGCTTCGGCGCCGCGCAGGGGGCCGGGGCTGCGGACCCGTCTGGCCCGGATCGCCGCGCGGCCCGGGTTTCAGCGCTGGGCCTCGCGCATGCCCTTCATCCGCAGCATCGCTAAACGCGAAGGTGAGGCGCTGTTCGACATCGTTCAGGGCTTTGTCCAAAGCCAGGTGCTGTTCGCCGTGGTCGAACTGCGGTTGTTGCACCGGCTGCTGGACGGGCCGATGACAGTGGGTGAACTGGCGGCCGGGACGGGGGTTCCGACTGACCGGATGCAGCGTCTGGCCCAGGCCGCCGCGGCGCTGGGCCTGATGCATCGCCACGCCGATAACAGCTTTGCCCTGACCCATCGCGGCGGTGCCTTGATCGGCGTGCCCGGGTTGGAACAGATGATCCGCCACCACGATGTGCTTTACCGCGATCTGCAGGATCCGCTGGCCTTCCTGCGTGGCGAAACCGAGACCGAGCTGGCTGGCTTCTGGCCATATGTCTTTGGCGCAGAAGGGGCGGGCGATCCGCAAACCACAGCGATCTACTCTGACCTCATGTCGCAGTCCCAACGGCTGGTCGCGCAGGATACGTTGCGGGCCGTGTCATTGAAAGGCGTGCAGCACCTGCTGGATGTGGGCGGTGGTTCCGGCGCCTTTGCCGAGGCGGCGGCAGCATCGACGCCGGAGATGCACGTGAGCTTGATGGACCTGCCCACGGTGATCGAAGCGGCCCGTAAAAGGCTGGCATCGTCCCCCGTGTCCGACCGCATTGCCATGGCCGCCGGGTCGTTCCGCGACGATCCGCTGCCCACCGGCGCGGACGCGATTTCGCTGATCCGGGTGCTCTATGATCACGAGGATTCAACGGTCAACGACCTGTTGGCCAAGGTCTATGAAACGCTGCCACCGGGCGGGCGTCTGATCGTGTCGGAACCGATGTCGGGCGGCGCCACGCCGGACCCCGCCGGTGACGTCTATTTTGCGTTTTATTGTATGGCGATGCGCACCGGCACCGTGCGCAGCCAAGACCGGATCGCAACGCTGTGCAAAGCGGCCGGCTTCACCGACATCCAAACACCGCGCCCGGCCCGATCTTTCATCACCTCAGTGGTCTTGGCGCGAAAGCCGCAAGAGTGAGACATGCAAAACTGTCTATTTAAGTTGACACACCAAACTGTAAGTTTACACTGACACAGTAGACGTAATCCAATTTGGACATGGCGGGGATTCGGAAGCCTTGGCGATTGTCCAATCCATACGGGGGGAAAGGTGATGTTCACACAAGCTGTCCTCCTCAAGGGGCCGAAAGACCTTGAGTTGGCCGATCTGCAATTAACGGACCCCGGGCCGGGGGATCTGGTTGTGGATATTCGCCACTCGGGCATCTCGACCGGCACGGAAAAACTGTTTTGGTCCGGGCAGATGCCGCCTTTCCCCGGTATGGGCTATCCCTTGGTCCCCGGTTATGAGGCCGCGGGCGAAGTGATCGAAGCGGGCCGGGATACGGGTTACAGCGTCGGCGACCACGTCTTTGTGCCAGGCGCCAATTGTTATGACGGCGCCTTTGGCCTTTTTGGCGGCGCTGCGCATCGGGTTGTCACCGATCACACGCGCGTCACCAGAATCGATTCGGGCCACGGCGCGCAGGGCGCCTTGCTGGCCCTCGCCGCCACAGCGCGCCACGCGATGGCGGGTTTGGACAAGGCCTTGCCGGATCTCATTGTCGGCCATGGCGTTCTGGGCCGCCTGCTGGCCCGGCTGACCATCGCTGCCGGTGCCCCGGCGCCGACCGTGTGGGAAATCGATCCCGACCGGCGGCAGGGCGCGATGGGCTATGAGGTGGTACACCCCGATGAGGATGAGCGCCGCGATTACACCGCGATCTATGACGCCTCTGGCAATGGCGACCTGCTGAACGATCTGGTCGGGCGTATCGCCAAGGGGGGTGAGATTGTGCTGGCCGGGTTCTACACCGCGCCGCTGCAATTCGCCTTTCCGCCCGCCTTCATGAAAGAGGCGCGGTTCCGCGTCGCTGCCGAATGGGACCGAGAAGACCTCGCCGCCACGCGCGCGCTGGTCGAAAACGGGGCGCTGAGCCTTGACGGGTTGATCACGCATCAGGCGCAGGCGGCGGATGCCCCGCAAGCCTACACCACGGCCTTCGAAGATCCGACCTGCCTGAAAATGATCCTCAACTGGGAGCAAGCCGCATGAAAGACGAAGTACCCAACCTGAAGGATTTCGACCAGCGTTTGCGCGACGAGGCCAACGAGGACCTGGCCGATGTGCTCCCGGCCGAGGCGACAAAGAAGACCCAGATCATTGCGATTTATGGCAAGGGTGGGATCGGTAAATCGTTCACGCTCGCGAATCTCAGCCACATGATGGCGGAGCAGGGTAAGCGGGTGCTGTTGATCGGCTGTGACCCAAAATCCGACACCACTTCGCTGCTCTTCGGCGGCAAGGCCTGCCCGACGATCATCGAAACCTCGACCAAGAAGAAGCTGGCGGGGGAAGAGGTGAAGATCGGCGATGTCTGCTTCAAGCGCGGCGGTGTCTTTGCGATGGAGTTGGGCGGGCCCGAGGTGGGCCGCGGCTGTGGCGGTCGTGGGATCATCCACGGATTTGAACTGCTGGAAAAGCTCGGCTTTCACGATTGGGATTTCGACTATGTTCTGCTCGACTTCCTGGGTGACGTGGTCTGCGGCGGGTTCGGCCTGCCGATCGCCCGCGACATGGCGCAGAAGGTGATCCTGGTCGGATCGAACGACCTGCAGTCTTTGTATGTGGCCAACAATGTCTGCTCAGCGGTGGAGTATTTTCGCAAGCTGGGCGGCAATGTCGGCGTCGCAGGTTTGGTCATCAACAAGGATGACGGATCGGGCGAGGCGCAGGCCTTTGCCAAAGCCGCGGAAATTCCCGTTCTGGCCAGCATCCCGCAGGACGACGACCTGCGCAAGAAATCCGCCAATTATCAGATCGTCGGTACCGCCGAAGGGCCTTGGGGCGCGTTGTTCGCCGAACTTGGCCTGAACGTGGCCGATGCCCCGCCGGTGCGCCCGCAGCCTCTCACTCAAGATGGTTTGCTGGAATTGTTCGATGGCTCGGACACCGGCGCGGGCGTCGTGCTGGAGCCGGCGACCGACATGGATATGCGCGGCAAGAACGCCAAACCGAAAGAGTCGCTTGAGGTGGTTTACGACGACGCCTGAATGCCGACGCCCGGGGGCCAGCCCCCGGACCCCCGGAGTTTGTTGGGCAAGATGAAGAGACGGGAATGAGCAAGGAAGAGACATACGACGCAACGGCTGAGGTGGAAGTGATCCGCGGGGAACCCCGGGCGGAGACGCCGGATATGGCTGTGCCGTCGGATGGGCTGGGATGCCATTCCGGATCCGAGATGGAGAAGGCCGCGCGGCTGGCCGGCAATTCCGAGCTGTTGGACAAGTATCGCGCTGATTACCCGGTGGGTCCGCATGACCAGCCGCAAAGCATGTGCCCGGCCTTTGGGTCATTGCGCGTGGGGCTGCGGATGAAGCGGGTTGCGACGGTGCTGTCGGGCTCGGCCTGCTGTGTTTATGGCCTGACCTTCGTGTCGCATTTCTACGGGGCGCGGCGGTCGGTGGGGTACGTGCCGTTCAACTCGGAAACGCTGGTGACCGGTAAGCTCTTTGAGGACATCCGCGATTCCGTGCATGAGCTGGCCGATCCGGACCGTTTTGATGCCATCGTGGTAACCAACCTTTGTGTTCCGACCGCGTCGGGTGTGCCGTTGCGGCTGTTGCCGGATGAGATCAACGGGGTGCGGATCGTCGGGATCGACGTGCCGGGCTTTGGAGTGCCGACCCATGCCGAGGCAAAGGACATCCTGGCCGGCGCCATGCTGAATTACGCGCGGCAAGAGGTTGAGGCCGGGCCGGTCGCGGCGCCCGAAGGCGGCAAGTCTGACCGGCCGACTGTGGCGCTCTTGGGTGAGATGTTCCCGGCGGACCCGATGATGATCGGAGCGATGCTGGCGCCGATGGGGATGGCCGCGGGGCCGGTGGTGCCGTGCCGCGAATGGCGTGAGCTTTATGCTGCGCTCGACAGTTCTGTCGTGGCGGCGATCCATCCATTCTACACTGCGTCGGTGCGCGAATTCGAGGCGGCGGGTCGCCCGATTGTCGGTAGCGCGCCCGTGGGCCATGATGGAACCGCCGCCTGGCTGCGCGCGGTGGGTGAGGCGCATGGGGTGCCCGAGGCGCAGATTGCCGCTGCCCAGAACGCGTTCCTGCCCGCGATCAAGGGCGCCTTGGCGGGCGCGCCGATCAAAGGGCGGATCACGCTGTCGGGGTATGAAGGCAGCGAATTGCTGGTGGCGCGTCTGTTGGTCGAAAGCGGCGCGGACGTGGCCTATGTCGGCACCGCCTGTCCGCGCACCCCCTGGTCCGATCCGGATCGCGAGTGGCTGGAAAGCAAGGGCATCAAGGTCAAGTTCCGCGCGTGTTTGGAAGACGACTGTGCGGCGATGGAGGCTGTTCAGCCCGACCTGGCCATCGGCACAACGCCGGTTGTGCAAAAGGCCAAAGAGCTGGCGATCCCGGGTCTCTACTACACCAATCTGATCAGCGCGCGGCCTTTGGTGGGACCGGCAGGGGCCGGCAGCCTCGCCGAGGTGATCAACGCCGCCATTGCGGGCAAGGCGCGCATGGATCACATGAAGGAATTCTTTGAAGGCGTGGGCCATGGCGACACTGCCGGCATTTGGGAAGGTGATCCCAACCTGCGCCCGGATTTCCGCGCCCAGCATCAAAAGAAGTTGGACAAGCAGGCCCGCGCCGCCAAGGCGCAGGAGATGATATGAGCGGTTTCGTTTCCATTGCAGTGACACGTGTCCCGGACTTGATCCGGGACCTCATGCCCGTTGGGGCCCCGGATCAAGTCCGGGGCGCGATGTCTTGCGATCCGGAGGGCGCGCCATGCTGATCCAGGATCATGATCGCGCCGGCGGCTATTGGGGGGCAGTCTACGCCTTTTGTGCCGTCAAAGGTCTTCAGGTGGTGATTGACGGGCCTGTCGGGTGCGAAAACCTGCCGGTCACGTCCGTTCTGCATTACACCGACGCGCTGCCGCCGCACGAGCTTCCCATCGTGGTCACTGGCCTTGGTGAGGAAGAGCTGGGTCGGGAGGGAACCGAGGGCGCGATGAAACGCGCTTGGGGTGTGCTCGACCCAGCTTTACCTGCCGTGGTGGTCACCGGCTCGATAGCCGAGATGATCGGCGGCGGGGTGACTCCGCAGGGCACCAATATCCAGCGTTTCCTGCCGCGTACGATTGATGAGGATCAGTGGGAAAGCGCCGACCGCGCGATGACCTGGATCTTTACCGAGTTCGGCATGACCAAGGGCCGGATGCCGCCCGAGAAAAAGCGCGAAGAGGGAGCCAAGCCGCGGGTGAACATCCTGGGGCCGATGTACGGCACGTTCAACATGCCCAGCGATCTGGCCGAAATCCGCCGCCTGGTTGAAGGTATTGGGGCCGAGGTCAATATGGTGATGCCGCTGGGCGCGCACCTCGCCGAGATGCGCAACCTGGTGAATGCGGATGTCAACATCTGCATGTATCGCGAATTTGGTCGCGGCCTCGCCGAGGTGCTGGGCAAGCCCTATCTGCAGGCGCCGATCGGGGTGGAAAGCACAACGAAATTCCTGCGCAAGCTGGGTGAGCTTCTGGAGCTGGATCCCGAGCCGTTCATCGAGCGTGAAAAGCATTCCACGCTGAAACCGGTCTGGGATTTGTGGCGCTCGGTCACGCAGGATTTTTTTGCCACGGCGAGCTTTGGCATCGTCGCGAATGAAACCTATGCCCGCGGCATCCGCCACTATCTTGAGGGCGACTTGGGTCTGCCCTGCGCCTTTGCTGTGGCGCGCTGTGCCGGCTCAAAGACCA
>JAAUYB010004387.1_pt1 | contig 47822 bp, 41 predicted proteins | sample 7278071 | NCBI WGS metagenome assembly JAAUYB01 (sample SAMN14350121, study PRJNA611818) | marine sediment metagenome | isolation source: surface marine sediment (1.8m) | place: French Polynesia: Moorea | collected 2018-08
ATTGCACATAGGCTGCCTACTCAGTGGGAAGGCCATGGACAGTATTGCACATAGGCTGCCTACTCAGTGGGAAGGCCATGGACAGTATTGCACATAGGCTGCCTACTCAGTAGTAAGGCTATAGGCAACGTCGTCCAACGGCAGCTTAATCAGTGGTGTGCCGCGGGGCAACGCTGCCCCCGGGCAATGCACTCAGTGACAAGGGTAGGGAAAACATTGCCTGTTTTCCCTTAGACTCATTTTCAATCACACCTCTTGACTTCTCTTGACTTGACTTGACATCGTCGGGCCTTCTGTTAACATGGGATCTAATAACACCCGCCACGCCTCTGCCCTTCCGGGGTGACATGCGCACCACGGCGGGTTTCTCCGGGTTTATTTATGCAAGAACGCCTCCCTTTCAACAAACCCGCGATCTCCATCCAGGACCAGCTTGCGCTCTTGGAACAACGCGGCCTGATCGTGGCCGACAGGGAGCGTGCGGCCTTCTACCTGAACTTCATCGGGTATTACCGGCTGTCCGGCTATTTCTATCCCTTTCAGGAGAAAAGCAAGGGCGTCGCCTCCGAACAATTCCTGCCGGATACGCATTTCGATACCGTGCTCAGCCTATACATCTTCGACCGTGAGTTGCGTCTGTTGGTCATGGATGCTCTCGAACGGATCGAGGTGGCCGTACGCGTTCGCATCAACCAGGTCATGAGCATGCAGGACGGGCCTCATTGGTATATGAATCCCTCCCGCTTCACCGACGCCTTTCAGGAAAGCGGCTACGAACAGATTCTTGAAGATATCAAAGTGGCTTCCGGCTATTACAAACCCAAGCGGTCCAAGCCCAACAAGTCCGATTTCTGCGGTCATTATTACGCCGCCTACAACAAACCCCAGTTACCGCCCTGTTGGATGGTGGCGGAAATCATGCCGTTGAGTAATTGGTCCCGCATTTTTGCCAACCTGCGCTTTCGCGAAGACCAGAAGGAGATCTGCCGTCCCTTCGATCTCCATTTCCGGGTCATGACCTCCTGGCTGCACGCTCTGAGCTTCTTGCGGAACCTCTGCCAGCACCAGCAGCGGCTATGGAACCGGAGTTTTACCATCAAACCCATGCAGGCCAGGGAATGGGCCGCTCATTTTCGCAACAACGGCTCGCTTTACGCCCAGTTGGCCATGCTTCAAGTGTTCATGCACCGCATTACCGAAAAGTCTCAGTGGGGGATGCGTCTTTTCGGCCTGTTGTACAAATACCCGGCGGTTCCCCCTGATCAACTGGGTTTTCCCGATAACTGGTACAAGGACTCGCTCTGGGATATCTACTGAGGTCCGCCGAATCTCAGGTCCAGGCCGATCATCCAGGTGCGACCCGGCGCGGGTTCGAAAAAACGGTTGCCGAAGGCATTGGGCACGATCGATCCGTTGGCGCGGGTGTTGAACAGGTTTTGGGCCGCCGCATAGATCCGGCCGGTGATCTTGCCGCGAGTCAAATCCAAGCCCAAGCGGATATTCGTTACAGCGGCCGAGGGATTGCGGTAATCGGCCGGATCACCCGTTCCGTCCGGCGGACCGTTGACGTCGTTTGCCCAATAGGCGTCTTCCCAAATCACCTCCGCCGCCCCGAAGAAGGGTCTCTTGCGCCGGCTGAGGCCCGCGAACAGGGTTTGCGGCGGGATGCCCGGTACGTCGTTTCCGGCCAACTCGTTACCATTCGGAGCGAAGGATTCAAATTGCACCCGAAGGAGGGTGTAGGCAAGATCCAGGTTCAGGCCGGGAGCCGGGGCCAGGTTCGCGGCACATTCGAATCCGCGACGACTTACCTCGCCGGCGTTGCGGAAGAAAACGGTACCGCCGTCATCGGTCTGGAAGGGGGTCAACATGTCATCGGTTCGAGCCGCGAACAGGGCGGCCTGCCATCGAACGCTCCCGGCGTTTTGGCCGCGATAACCCAATTCCAACCCTCGGGTAACCTCGGGCTCAAGCGTTTCATCGAAACCACCGCCGCCGTCCGGGCGATTACTCAGCTCCGAGGTGGTGGGCGTTTGAAAAGCCGTCGAAAGATTGGCGTAGACCCGGTGATTTTCGCCAAATTGCCGACTCAGACCCAGCATGGGGCTGAGGCGGTTCATGGTGCGTCGCCCGGAATCATCGCCGTCGGCCGGCAATTGATCGTCTACCTGGAAACGGAAATAGTCGTAGCGGGCGCCGAGCGTGAGCAGCCAACCGGCCGAAAAATCCCGGTTCAGTTCGACAAACGGCCCCAGGTTGCGGACGCGTTCGATCTGATCCAGCTGTCGTTCGCCGCGAATGACACTGTCGATGACCAGGGAAGGAGGCACCTCGGCCGGATCGCCGGGTAATCCCAGGTTGAGGAACTCGCGCCGGTCGTCTCGCATGGATTCCATATCCATGCCCGCGCTCAGGGACAATCCATGATTCCACTCGGTGCGGAACATGGTGCGCAAGCCCGCCGCGTCGCGGTCCAGGTCGATGACACGCGCGGGGATGGGATTGATCAGTTCTCGGCGCACACCGTAGACGGTGGTCTCGGCAGTCAGTCGCGCACCCCGGTAGCGCAATGTCAAGCCGGCCTGTTGTTGATCGACCGCTTTGGACGCGCCGCGCGCCACGATGAAGCCGCGGGCATAACGCGGTCGCGTTTCGGCGTCGGCGCGGTTCAGCGAACTGGGATTCAGCAGGTAGGGGGCATCGTAGGAATTAGCGGCCAGGGAGAGGGACCAACGATCGGTCAGCGTTTGCATCATGGCCAGGTTGACACGGTCGAAACGGGCTTGGGCGTGATCGCGAAAACCGTCGCTCCGGTGTCGGGTACCGTTGACCTGAAAGCGGAAATCCCCCGTATAACCGGATACGGCCAAACGGTAGGAACGATAACCGTCGGCGCCCGACAACGCGGAGGGAACGGCGCTGATGCCGCGTTCCACCGGCAGCCGGCTCCATGCTTCGACCACACCGCCGGAAGCATTGCCGTAAAGGGATGAGGCGGGCCCGCGAAGGACCCGAATCGTACCGACCGCGGTCAGGTCCAGATTATTCAATTGAGCCTGGCCGTCGGGCATGGTCAAGGGAATGCCGTCCATCAACAATTTCAGGCCGCGCACGCCGAACTGGGCGCGAGCGCCGATCCCCCGAATGGTGATGCGATCGCCCTGGCTCAAGTTATGCCGATTGTGAACCATGACGCCGGGGACGCCGCGCATCGCCTCGCGCATGGACAATCGGGGTTGACCGCGCAAGGTTTCGTCGGCATCGACGACAACGACGGCGCGAGGCTCCCGGTTGTCTTGGGAACGGGGAGCCGTGACCGTTATGGTTTGATGAAGGTCGTCGTTCGATTCGGCTTCATCGCCCCATGCAGCAAGGATAAGTGCGAGGAAATACGTGATCATGGGGCGGCCGAGGGTTCGGTGTTATTCGTAATAGCCGGCGGGTTCGGTAAGGTACATGACCCAGGCCATGGTCAGACCGCCGATGAACAGGATGCCGAAATACAGCCAGAAATGATGGTGCCAGCGGTGACGCTCTTTCTGGTAATAAACCACGTGGAAACCGGAACTGAGGATCAGGCTGGTGATGAGCATATTGAAGACGTGACTAGAGAGCATGCTTCCTCCAAAACAAGGGCTGAGAATTCTAACACACAAGTTTTCTCCTGAACAGGGACAGCCGTCGAGGGCACACAATTCTCACCGGGGAGATCCTCGGGTACGGTCGTGACAATACGGGTGTTATTGACACCGCGCTGACACGACTTGACACGTCAGAAGGTGTCAGCGCGGTGTGTCAGGAAACGGTTGAATGGTTACATACGAATACAAAAGCTTTACCTACCAACGGATTCCTTGTTTTGCCCCAACATGGCACGGGTCGTGCTCTTGGGGTAGGGTGTGGAAGATGTCGGGGCTCACTAACCCCATACAGATGCTGCGTGTCCCGGCCGCTTTCACGCGTGATCCTATTTGGACATAGGGGGGAAACCCCCGATTTTGGGTTGTGGTCGATATCAGGAACCGGCTCCTTGCAAGGACCGGTTCCTGATTTTCTTTTAAGACCGCGAAATGATGTAGTGACATTCTTTCCGTGTGACACTACCTGATTTCAAGCCCGAAAGGCCGAAATCATTCAAGACCAGGGCGGCCGAAAGCGACAAAAGAGCCGCCCGACATTCAATCTACAGGCGTGGCTTCCGCACCCTCCATGCTTCAGCGGACCACGCCTGTTTTTTTGTGTTTGGAAACGCGGGGACAGGGCGCCCCCGCATTGTCGATCAATTGCGGAACAAAACCGATTCGCGTTTGAACCAGTTGATGCAGAAAAGGAAACCGGCCGCGCCCACCAACACGGTAGAGCCGAAGATCACGGCCAGCATGGTGTAGTCCATGGTGCCCTTGACCAGTTCCTTGATGGCTAAAGCCACGTTGCTCACCGGAACCATGGCCCATTTCCAGTCCAATTCCACCGGTAACATGGCCACCACCGCGGGTAGAATGATCAGGAAGTTGAACGGCGTGACATAACTCTGGGCTTCCTTGAAGTTCTTGGCGTAAACCGAAACCGAGAGCAGGATAGCGGCGAAGATCGCGGCCAGGGGCACCATCATCGAACCGATCAGGATCAGGTCCATGGGGGTTACCGATTTGATGATTTCACCGAGTTCCTGGCCGAACTCGCCGGTCTTGATGGCAATCCACACGCCCATACTGGTCAAACACAACACCGAGGAGATGATGCCGGAAGTGAACACCACCAGGAACTTGCCCGCAACCAGGTAGGAGCGCGGAACCGGTGTCAGCAGCAGCGTCTCCAAGGTGCCTCGCTCCTTTTCACCGGCACTGATGTCAATGGCCGGATAAAGCGCGCCCACGAAACAAAAGATGATGAAGAAATACGGCAGGAAGCCGCCCACTCGTTCGCCGATGATCTCTCGTTTCTCCGCGATGCCTACCTTGCGCACGATCACGGGCTCGATGACGCCCCTTTGGCTGAAGGCGGAGGTCACGCCCAGTTCCGCCAGCTTTTCCCCGCGTTTCTTTTCGCTGTAGTTACCGACGGCTTTCCGAATCCTGCTGAGCGCTTTGTTGGTGAGAGAGGCGTTGTTGTAATAGGCGCTCAATTCCAATTGATAGCCGCCTTCCACCACTTCCGCGGCGTCATCGGGAAAGACCAGTCCCAGATCCAAGCGATCCTCACGAATCGCGGCCTTCAAATCCTCCGATTTGAACCCGGTCAACATTTCATAGCCCTTTTCGCCTTCAAGGAAGGTCTTCAGGCCCGGCACGGAATCGGCGTTGATCAGGGTCGTGCGGATGGTGGCCGCATCGGCCTTTTTCTCCTGCTCGACCACGAAACCGATTATGACATTGAACAGTAGCGGCAGGATCACCGTGGGTAAAACGATCATGAAAATCAAGGTGCGGCGGTCGCGCAGTACTTCGATGAGTTCCTTCAGGTAGATGGTAAGAATTTTGTTCATTTGTTACCTCCCACAAGGGTCAGGAACGCCTCGTCCACATTTTCCTGGTTGGTTTGTTCGCGTAGTTCGTCCACGCTGCCGTCAAAGAAGGTGCGGCCCTCGTGAATGATGACGGTGCGATCGCAAAGCCGCTCCACCTCGCTCATGAAGTGGGTGGAGAAAACCACGGTTTTGCCCAGGTCGCGACAGCGGCGAATGAAGTCGACAATGGTTCGCGACGAAATCACATCCAACCCGGCGGTGGGTTCGTCAAAGAACAACACCTGCGGGTCGTGAATCAGGGTCCGCGCAATCGATACCTTTTGTTTCATCCCGGTGGACAGGTTGTCGCAACGCTTGTTGCGAAACGTCTCCATGTCCAACAAGGCGAAGATTTCATTCATGCGTTGCTTTGTTTTCGCGGCGTCCATACCGTGTAGTTTGCCGTAATAGGTAACCATTTCCTCGGGTGTCAGACGACCGTAGACGCCGGTGCTGCCGGATAGGAATCCAATGCGCCGACGCACCTCCAATGGGTTTTTCACCACGTCCACCCCGTCCAGGGTCGCTGTCCCCCTACTGGGCTTCAACGCCGTGGCCAGCATGCGCAGCGTGGTGGTCTTTCCGGCGCCGTTGACACCCAGTAACCCTAGTATTTCCCCGTCACGGCAGGTAAAATTAACATCGCGGACCGCATGGAAGAGTTTTCCTTCCTCCCGCGGGTCCTTATCCATTACCGGCGCACCCTTCTTTCGTTTGGGCGCCGGGAAGATCTTGCACAAACCTCGTACATCCAGCATAAATTACATCCTTTCTACCGGGTCTGGTTCACAACTGATTGTAAATCCAATGAACCCTTTTCCCAAACCCCAAAAAAGGTGATATGTTTCCCCAAGGAGGTAATACGCAAATGAAGATGCCGCCGTTTCATTTAGCTTTCCCCGTGACCGATTTAGATGCGTCGCGGTCTTTTTATACTGAAAACCTGGGCTGTAAGATGGGCCGAAGCGACGATCGCTGGATCGATTTCGATTTCTTCGGACACCAGATCACCTGTCATCTGGTCGAAGCCATGCCGGTCGTGACCACCAACCACGTGGATGGAAAAAACGTGCCCTCCAGCCACTTCGGCGCCATTTTGGACTGGGACGCCTGGCATGAACTGAGCGACCGTCTGCGCAACGCCGACACCGATTTCCTGATCGAACCCTATATTCGCTTCAGAGGCGAGCCCGGCGAGCAAGCCACCCTTTTCCTGACCGACCCCAGCGGCAACGGTCTGGAGTTCAAGTCGTTCAAAAATCCCGGAAGAGTATTCTCCAATTGAACAAGGGGCCCGGTCGCGCACCTAACCCGCTTTTGCCAATTGGGTTTTTCGTATCAGCTCCAGGGCTTTTTCCAGGAAGGCGTCGCCTTCATCTTCCCCACTACGAGTGTTTTTTACTTCAAGGTCGGGCTCGATGCCTTTCAGGGTTAATTCCTTGCCGGAAGGCAGTACCAGTTTGTGCGAGGGGAGTTGCACATAACCACCGCTTTTGAGAGGGATGGTTTGGTAGAAACGAGGGATTCCCAGGCTTTTGCGACCCACGACGGTTGCCTTGTCGCCGTCCTGCGCCGCCGCGCTGAAGGTTTCGGCGGCCAGGGAGGTTCCGGTATTGATCAGGATGAAGAAGCCGTCTTTTTTCAAGGGGCGCCCCTCGACGGGGTTCATGATCACGGTTTCCTTCTGCGCCGCATCCACCCAGGCGCCCATGCTTCCCTTGTTCAGGAATAGTGCGGCAAGGGTCTGTAGATCGCGCTCGGAACCGCGGGGGTTATTGCGCAGATCCAGGATCAGGCGGGCACCCGCCTCGTCTACCTTCTGCAAGGCGGCTTTCAGGTCGCGCTCCATGCCCTTGTAGAACTCGGGGATACCGATCATGTGGAGGCCGGCGTCAATCGCCGTGTATTGAATTTGCGGAGGTTGGAACCTGCCGGCCTTAAGCGTGATCACTTCCTCGTCGGCCTCGTCGGGTTGAACCACGGTCAGGCTGAGGTTGGCGCGGCCCTCGGCCAGCAGTTGGAGCATGCGGAACCGGCTCTGGAGCCGAATGGGTTCATTGCCGATTTTGTAGACATAGGCGCCGGGTTTCAATCCTGCCTTTCCCGCCGGCCCGTCCGGCGCCACGCCCAGCACATAGCCGTATCCATTATTCCTGGCCAGGGAAAATCCAAATTTCTTGTAGACCTTATCCGCGTAGGAGACCGGCTCCACGCCCGGAGGAATATAGGAGGCGTTTTGGTCGATACTGGACAGCACGCCCTGGAAAGCGCCGGGCATCAAGTCTACCGGATCGATCTCATCCACATACGCTTGCGAGATCAGGTGCAGTATTTCCGGCAGGTCCCGAGTGTGCTTGTACATACTATCGGAACGCCGTTGAAGCAAGGTAGTGGCGGCGAAAGCCAGCAAGGTGCCCATCAGCACGATCAGCCATACCAGAGGATGCTTCAACATGGTTTCCTTCCTCCCGACAGGGATTTCACCCGTGACGGTTCTTCTATTCTACTGGAAAGCCGCGCGATCGGGTGGAAATAGTTGGGCTACTGATTTTTCGCCCGGTCCAGGTAGACCAGCGAGGCCTGATTGGGCGGCGCGGTTTCCTCGTTCAAGGCGGCCCGAACGGTCCTGGCGATCTGGTTTAAAGCCGGGTCCCGTTCCGATTCAGGCAGCGAGATCAGCGGGCGTTCGGGAGGCCAGGCGGCGCGATACTCGCTGAGCGGCGTTTCCTCGAACAGGGAAGCGCGCAGGGGCACCCACATGACTGTCAGGCCCTCGGTCACGGCTACATCCAGGTAGTCCGGCAGTCGGCCCTCCATCAGGTAATCCTCGGCCAGGAAATCGGGACTGACCAATAACAGGGCGACTTTTGTCCGATGCAGCAGGGCGTTCAGGTCTTCTTGACAGCGGTTATCGGCCAGGCGCTCGCCCGACCAGACCACCAGGTTGCGCCGTAGAACCGGTTTCAGCAGGATCGCCAGTTGGGATGCGGGTTTCCGGTCGTTTTCGTGGTGGACGATCCAGACCAGGTCGCGCAGGGATTCAACCGGGCCGGCGGTTTGTTGCTTATCGCCGTTTGCGGTTTCGGATTCGCCCAAGCGCGCCAGCAGGCCGTTGACGTCTTGATAGGTGAAGCCCCGGCCGCACTCTATTTCACCGCGACCCGCCCGGCGCCGTCGGCGCAGTTCGGCCACGTCGAAGAAAAACGGGTCCTGCTCCAGGCGGCAGGTTTTGCAGGGGCATTGAATCTGTTTTTCATAGTGCAGTCCGGGCCGCTCGGCGGCAAGTCGGTCCATGGTTCGGGAGATCAGGGTCAGGAGGGCGTCGCGGTCCCGGCCGCGCAAGCGTATCTCGACGGTGCGGTCGCGGGCAACGGCGGTGACCAGGGCGCGTGCGCGGTCCAGGCGCAATAGGGCGCCGCCGCGCCAGAGGTGGTTGGGGTTGTCGATGAGGCGATGACACAAAACGGTGAACTCGCCCAACAAGCCCGGCGGAAACTGATTGAAGCGGTAGCGCAAGCGGTCGTTTTCCAATTCGGTCCAGGGGTAGGCGGGTTCGGCGGCGGGCAGGTGATGTGGAATCAGGTAACCGCCCTGTTCCAGCGGGAAGCACATGCGAAAGTGAATCATCAGCCGAATCAGGTCCAGGTGCCGGGCTCGGAAAGGAGCATCGGACCAGACGCGGATGAGATCGGATTCGGAACAGATACCGCCGCCCGCAACGAGTGTTCGATCTTCATAAACCTTGCTGACGGCCAGGAAAAGCCAGGAGGGGTCTAAAACCAGAATCCGGGCGAGCGCGGGATCTTCGACGACCTGTAAAAGGAGACCCTGGTCATTCAGGAAGGAGGCCAGCATGCCGGGCGTATCGCGCCCCTCCAATCCGGCGGCGTCGCAGTGATCCAACCACTCTTCCCAATCCAGGACCGGCTTGGGCTCCCGCGTCATTCGGGCAGCCACATTTACCCAGGAACGCGGCAGAGCCAGGGTAGCGCGCTCCAAACGAGCCAGGCGGCCGATGAGCGCGTGGTCCATCTGCGGCAGGCCGCGATTGTCGGCCAGGCAGATCTGGTAACTGCCCACCAGGTTGGGGTAATCGGCCGGGGGTTCGGCGGGCGGCGGCAGCACGGCCTGAGGCAGCCGGTTGGTCACGAGAACGAAGGGCGCGTCGCCGATGATCAGGCTCAGTTCGCTCAGGCGGGTTTCGATTTCCTCGGCTCGATCTTCACCCACGACAACCATGTACAGGGTGCGGCCCGGCGGCAGGAAACGGCGAACCGCGGACGCCGACTCGGCCTGCAACCCGTCCCAAATGCGAATGTGCAGCGAGCGGCCCGGCGCGTCCGGGTGCGGGACTTCCCGATGCAATAGGCGCAGAGAGCGGGTGTGCTGCTCCATGCCGGGTTGATATTCGGAATCGGCAAGCTTATTGGCCAGGGCGGTCTTGCCCACGCCGGAGGGCCCCAGAACGACCAGGTTGGCCTCGAACAGTTTTTTGGTGCCCTCGGCGGCCAGACCGTCGAAATAGGCGCGTACGGCATTCAGGCCGCGGCTGACCACTTCCGGCGGCGGCGTGCTGATGGGGTTGCCGTTGAGCTCCAACCGGCGTAACGAGCCCAGGCGCACCAGCGATTCGGGAATACCGGCCAGTTGATTATCTTCCAGTCCCAACCGCTGCAGGTTGCCCAGCAGGCCCAGGTGGTCGGGCACCTCGGTCAAACGGTTGCCGTGAAGATCCAGGTCGATCAGGTTTTCCAAACAGGCCAGGGAGGGCGGGACGCTTTCCAATCGATTATTGCTGAGATCCAGGCGGGTGAGTTGTTCCAGGCGAGTGAGGTGTTTGGAGACCTCGGTCAAGCGGTTGCCGCTAAGGTCCAGCACGCTTAGTCCCGTCAGCCGCGCCAGGTGCTCGGGCACACCGGTCAACCGGTTTTCGCTGAAGGACAGGTGGGTCAGGTTCTCCAGAAGGGTCAGGTAATCGGGAATTTCAGTGAGGCGGTTATGGTGCAGGTAAAGCCAGTTCAGTCGGGTGAAGCGGGTGATGGAACGCGGCACTTCTTCCAGGTCGTTGTCGCCGAGGTCCAGGTAGGTGAGCTTGTTGAATCCGGTCAGGGCCTCGGGCAGGCCGGAGGGTCCGGTGCGCACGCGGAACCCGGCGATGAGATCGGGGTCCAACTGCTGCCACAGGTAGGCGTGTTCATCCCAGTCCAGCACCAGGCCCGGCACGGGCGCCACGCGATCGAGCGGGTTGCCGGTAAGCACGATCCAGCGAAGATTGGGCAACTCGCGCAGCCAGGACGGGATGTTCTGAATGCGGTTATCATGTAGGTCCAGGTATTCCAGATCGGGCAGGGAGGCCAATTCGCGGGGGATTTGCGTAAGGCCCTCGAACGAAAGGTAAAGCTCGCGAGCGCGGGTGCGACGCGCCCAATCGATGCGCGCCTTGATCTGGCGAGGGAGTGCGGTCATAAAGCGTAAAACCCTGAAATGGATAAACCGACGATCGAACAAATGAAGGATACCAGGGGAAGAAACAAGCTGCAAGCGTCAAGTGTAAGGCTCTCAGGAAAGTACGACACTGTGCCGAACCCGTCCGCTTATTTGCCGACCATTGTCCCGAACCTTCGAATCTGCCGCGTTGTTTCGGGCCTGATTGGGGAGTAGAATGGGCGTGCGAGGTGAGACATGGCTTATGATTTCGATGAGTTATTGTACCTATTGCGAATCGAGAAGCTGGACCACTGCTTGTTTCGCGGTCTTTCTCCCAGCGGTCGCACGCATCCGGTTTTCGGCGGCCAGGTGATTGCCCAAGCCATTATGGCCGCAACCGATACCGTTCCCGAGGAACGACGCCTGCATTCCATGCACGCCTATTTTTTGCGACCCGGTAACGCCGGCAAGCCCATCATCTTTTTCGTCGATCCCATTCGCGACGGGAAAAGCTTTACCACGCGCCGGGTAGTCGCCCGGCAGAACGGCGAGGCCATTTTCAATACGTCGCTGTCCTACCAGGTCGTGGAACAGGGCTCCGAGCACCAGGAGCCCATGCCGGAGGGCGAACTCCCGGACCCGGAGACCCTTGAGTCGGATCGTGAATTCTGGGACCGCATAGCCGAGAGCTACCCGGACCGAGCTCCCAAACGAGAGAACCTGTACACCAGCATCGATTGTCGACCCGTCTTGCGTTACGATCCCTTCAAGCCGGAGCCCAGGCCGCCGGAACGCATGGTATGGATGCGGGCCAACGGCCGCCTGCCCGACAACCCCGTCATTCACCGGGCTGTCCTGGGTTACTTGTCCGATTTATACTTCATGTCCACGGCCATGTTGCCGCACGGGCTGAGCTTTTGGAAGGGCAACCTCCAGGCGGCCAGTTTGGATCATGCCCTGTGGCTGCACGCGGATTGCCGGGCCGATGAATGGATGCTGTACGTGATGAAAAGCAGTCGCGCCGGCGGCAGTCGCGGCCTGAACCACGGCCGCTTGTATACCCGCGACGGCACCTTGGTGGCCTCCACGGCCCAGGAAGGCTTGATGCGGGTCCGTGAATCCAAGTCTTGATTCAAACCGGAAACGCGTAGGGACGAACGACCAAAACCGAGTTGCGTCGGCCGTCCGGGTGATGTCGAAGGAACCGGTCTCGTTCTTGGGAGTAGGAACGGACGTCATGCCGAACCCGGTATCGTTCCCGGGCATCGGTATTGTTGTTTTCGAAACCACAACACCAGTTCCGAGAGTCGGTCTAATCGTGCCGGAAAAAGCGGTTCCGTTGTCGGAATGATGACCGTTCGAATCTCGGAACCCACCTTCAATCCCGAGAAACAGTGATCCTGGGAATTGATTTAACAACTTTGGGTCGAGTTTCGAGGCATGGGAGCTCCTGCCTGTCGACTCCATTTCCTTAAAAACAACCGGAGGTGATATTTGGTTGGGCTGTTTTCCGGGAAAAATACCCCCTGGAGGCTTGGAGAGTAGAACCATTCCCGGGCACAGAGCCACCTCGCGGTGTCGCAAACGGCACCAATCCCGGGAATGGAACCGTATCGGGCCCTCGCGGGTAGCCCCATTCCCGGAATCGGGTAGGGTAGAAAGGCATAAAACGGGTAAAAATCTGCCTAAAATTGTTAAAAGGAACGAAAAAAGACTAAAAACCAACCGAATAAACTTATTTTCACAATCAACAATAAACCTGGGGCCTGTGAGCGAGGATCACGGCGAGTGTTCCTATATTGAATGAGGTTGATCATCGATCAATTATATATTTGTTCAAATCATATATATTAAAAATAGAAATAATATATCCTATATGGCGCAGGGGCTTGAGGGCATTTAAGATACAGGCAGAACAAGGCGCTACCCGGGGGCGCATTGTTAATCAACACAATGTAAGGAGGCCGTTATGAAACTAGCGGTAATTACCAACGACCTTCACCGGGTCGCGTGGGCCAGATATGTTCTGGAACGAGCTCAGAAAGACACTCAGGACGGAATTCATCGCATCACCGATGAACTCCAGGCGGACTTGTCCGCCACAACCGACACCTTTCAATCCGCGTTGGACTTGTCCAACACCCTCTACCATGATCTTGGAGATCAGATCGAAGCCAAAAACGAGGCGGCGAACCGACTTCAGCTCATGGTAACTCACTTCTGGACGGCTTTGGAAAACCGGGCCGTTCGGGAGGAACTACCCGCCAAGCTGGTGGGCGGTTTCTACACCAACACCGCGTCGAACCGTATTCCGGTCAAGGGGCAACTGCTTTGGATTCAGGCAGCCAAAAAGATCCGAGCAGCCCATGACCGTCTCACCGAGGCGGGCCTGGCTCCCATGGCCAACCCCTCGATAGAGGAACTGGATGCGGCCCTGGCCGGTACTTCAGAAGCCAGGCAACTGGCGGACGAATTGGAGAACCGGTTGGCGGTGAACCAGGAGATCCTGGAACGGGGACGTAGACGTATCGATCAACTCTATCGTGAAATCTACGCCTACCTGCGGATCATCCTGGGGACCAAGCGCGATGCCATCCAACGTCGCATCATCCGAACCTACGGTTATGAATATGTCATCAAAACCGGCAGCGGTTCGGATGACGGCGGCACAACGACGCCCGTCGGTGGTGAAGAACCCGCCGGGGGCGAGGAGCCGGGCGGAAATCCCGCGGGCGAGGAGCCCGGCGGCGGGTCCACGGGTGATCCCACCTCGGACCCTGCCGATCCAACCGATCCCACGGACCCGGTCGACACGACCGATCCCGCGGACCCGGGCGGGACGGGAGATCCCGTCGTGCCCTTAATCAGGGCGGAAATCGTCTCGGATCAACCGGTGCGACGCCGAATCGAGGAGATGGCGGCTTGAACAGAAATAAAGCCATGACACTCCAACACTTCGGCGAATTGGGGCCCCCGGGCCCTCACCGACACATCCGACACCTGTCCGCCGGCCGCTCGGGAAGGTTCTTGTATCTTCCCGGTCGCAACCGTCAACCGGTCCGTGATAGGGCCAAGAAAGGAACCAGGGAGGTGATGTCTTGAAGATCCTGAAATTCGCGGCCTTGTTGCCGACTCTGATCCAGGTGCTCTCGGAACTGGTCAACGTGGTGGAAGACGCCGCGTTGTCAGGGGAGGAGAAGCGCAAGGCGGTGATCGATGGATTCGTTGCCGTCTGGAACGGGATCTTGCTGGAGGCGTACCCCAAGTGGGCGCGTTATCCGATGGAGACCGTCATCCGCACTGCCGGGCGACTGGTAGATGCACTGGTTCAAATGAAACACGCGGTCGGTTTATTCACCGCGGGCCCCGCGCCCGTGTAAGCCGACACCGTGATCACGGGGCTCGCTTCGGCGAGCCCCTTTTTGGTTTGCCCGATCAAACGCCTGCCCGATTCTACATTGTCAAATAGGATGGTCGGCCTTTTTCCCTGCGCCGAAGGCGCTGAACAAATTAGCCCAGGGCAACGCCCTGGGTAGGGAATCAAAAAATACCGGTAGCCCTGAAAGGGCGCAACAAGCTGCTTTTTACCAATAGATTACACGGTTTTTTATCACGCCCTTTCAGGGCTCGATATTGGTATATCCTCTTCCCGGGGCGTTGCCCCGGGCTATTTTGGCCGGCACCTTCGGCGCCAAAAAACCGCCATACTTTTTCGCTTGCCTTCGGAAGAATCACTCCCACAGGGACCAGATGGGGTTGTCGGGGAAGGACTCCTTGAGCGTTTTCCCCTCGACTATCTCATTAGGAAGATTGGGCAGGCGTTCCGGCAACTTTTCCCTACCGGCCAGGTTGATCGCCGCCACGGGCATTTTGATGATGACGGAGTTCTTGTAGCGCTCGATGCCCTCGCCCTTATCCGTTTGCTTTTGGAAGCGAATGCGCCGACCGTCATAGCGCAGTTCATCCTTGAAATGGGTGCCGAAGTCGCGCAGGCGGTAGGTGCCGCGCGCGTTCAATAGGAAGTCGACCAGATTGTTGAACGCCTTCACGTCGTCCACTTCCTCACTGCGGAAACGCTGGACATACCTGCGCAGTTTGTCCAAATTATTGACCAGGTATTTGCCGCGTTTCAAATTGGCGCCCTCATAGTAAACGCCGGCGTCCTCGAAGGTCTGGAACGATTCATCATTGCGCTGCTTGCCCAAAGCCACTTGAATCCGGGGACGAATTTCACTGACACTTTCGGAAAAGGCGCCCTCTTCTCTAAGCGTGACCAGCGCCTGCTTCAGGGAAAGGTTGGCGTTGGTCAGAGTGAATTTGCTTAAATCCATGGAAACCCCCATGCCGTTTTTCTCATCTTAACAATTCGCGTATTTAAAATAAAGAGTGGTATGTTCAGCTAAAGACAATCTAGCAAATAAAAATATATATAGCAAATTTATCTATATATATTACTACTGAACAAAAATATATCCTATATGGCGCCCACCTCCCACGGGGATTATGATGTAACCAGAACGACGGGGCGCCCCGCAAGCCGGGTCGAAACCGGCTCGCCACGGTCCCAAGCCACGCTTTTGCATCGATGCCCGTTCGCGGCATGGCCGGCGGAAGTGTGTCCGCGATCAGGCTCCCCGTTCGAATCCAATCAAAAAGGAGAAACCTTATGAAAGTAACCGTAATCATGCAGTTCCATCGCAACGGTCTGGAGGGCGCAAGCGTTGCTCGCGCCCTACAGGACTATTTCGGCGAGACCTTCGATGACATCGATCAGGCCCTGCAAGCCTACGCCGACCAGTTGACGCATGACGACGAGGAGTCACACGACGACGAGCCGTCGGCGAATACAGGCCTGCATCGCTTTACCCTCAAGGATAGAGCCGCCTGATACCAAATCGAAACCGTCACCCCAAACCCTTCACCCGAGCCGGGTCTTCCTGGGCCCGCTCGACAACCCTGGTTTTTTAGGAGGAATACCGTGAAAAAAGCCATACTCATCGCCTTACAGAAGCAAATCCAGGTGACCACCGACGTGGTAACGGATTATGTCGATCACCTGACCCAAACCGAGAACGAATCCGACAAACGCATCATCGGCGCGCTGAAAACGCGTGGCCGCGCGGCGTAAGACGGGGGGCGGGCTTCGCCCGTCCCATACCGAACGAAAAACAAAGGAGGTTATCCAATGACGTCGAAAATGGATCAATTGGCCGCACAAGTGGCCGGACTGCAAGCGCAGGTCAAACAATTGGAACAGCAGCACGGCGGAGTCACCACCGTGGTTGCGGAAATCAAGAAACTGTTGATCGACCGGGGCGGCGCCCGTATCGTCGAACTCAATTCGGCCCGGGGCGCCCTGCTGGGTCTGTCGTGGGTTTACGCGGGACGAACCTACACCCTGATGCCGGAAGATATCAGCGAGCACGGTTGGCGGGGACAACGCGCCTGGCTTTACGCCGCGGCGAACCACGCGCCCCTGGGTTTACACGGAACCTTATTGGTCTACAGCCAATCCGCATTCAAGATATTCCGTCGTTCCCCCGCTCTCGATCCGGCCCTGTCGCAACGCATCCTGGCCGCTGCCCGGCAAGCCGTCCAAGCAAGGCCGGACCTGTTCGACGGAGCCGTATGTGAACTGGAAGCGGTGCCGGCTGTGATCGAAGCTTTGTGCAAGCAGCCGCACGATCATCCGGCATCCGCGAAACCGAAAACAACCGTTCGCACACGGACGCGAAGAGCTAAAAAGGATGAAGCGGCGTGAGGCGGGCCATGGGAGGGCGCGGCGGCGGCCGCGTCCTCCGATCGGGAAACCTACTCCACGCGGCCCACCGGGTACAGTCGCCAGCGCTTGTCCATATAGGGCGAGCGCTCGTAGAACCAGTTCAGGCGCGCCCGGGGATTTTTGGCAAATTCCTCATCCGCTTCCAGCTTTGCCTGGAACGCTTTCTTCAGTTCGGGATCTTTCGCCAGCATGGCGGCGGCCATGGGTTCCACGGCGTACTGCTCGAAATACTCGGTGCGTTGCAGAATCTCGTGAAAGAAACCCCAGCGCAGAAAAGAATCGTCGGATTCGGGTTCCAGCAGCAGGACGATCAATTCGGCCAGGGGCTGGTCGGTGGAGATGTAGACGGAACCCTTGGGATAGGTCCAACGGTGTTGCTCGGCATTGAACTCGCCGCGCAACAGCACCCGTCCCTCGTAACCGCTTCGACCCAGCTTGGGGTTTTCGATGCGGTAGAGGGTCACGTCCACGGTTTCGGCCCGAGAAATGGTCTTCATTTCCACGCCGTGATGCTTCAATTTGGCGATGATCTCGGGCCAATCGGCCGGCACCCAGTAACCCTTGGGGCGAGTCACGGTGCGGTCGGGAATGCGCGGCTCGTAATAGAAGGTGTCCCAGGTTTCCGGTTTGCCCAGCCATTTGACGTATTGGGTCCCCGAGATCTCGGATTCAACGGTTTCGAAGGCGATCCCCAAAAACTTGATCGGGTCGGGGTTGTTCCGGTCGGTGCGCCAACTCAGAGTGACCTTTTCGGGTCGCCGCGCCCTGTCCTTTTTAACCGCCGCTCGCAAGCCGGCCGCATCCCTGGCCAAAATCTTCAGGGTTTCCTCCAACAGGACATAGGTTCCCAGAACGCGCCGGTCGTAGGGCTTCAGTGAGTGGTTCTCCACCAACACCGTGGGCAGGTGCACCGCGTCGCCGTAGCCGTTGGAGAAACGCGGGCCGGGGGTGAAACCCGCGGCGCCCGCCTTGGGATTGCTGCGCATGGCCGCAAAGATCAGCGGACCCGGTATGTGTTCCCAGTCTTGCAGCGCCTTGTCGGTTGCCTTGCGCAGGACATTGGTCAGCCACTCGGCAATGGCGGGCGAATAACCGTGCGGGCCCGTGAACCCATAGGTGATATCGTACTGGTAGTCCATACCGTCGGTCACGTGCAGGTCGTAATAAAGATCCGGCTTCCAGGTGTTGATGACCTTGACCGCCGCCCGCGTGCCGCGTGTTTCCAGTTTGGCATAGTCGCGGTTCAGGTTCAGGTTGCGGCCGTTGGTGCGCCAGCCCATCACTTCAGGGCCGCGTTGGTTGATGCGGTTGTGCGGCGAAGACCACTCGTGGCCGTCCACGTTGAGGATGGGGATGAACAGCCAGTTGGCGCCGTCCAGCAGAGACTTGCGCGTCCCCTTGACCGTCATGTCGCGCAGCAGCATGAAGCCGGCGTCCTTACCGTCGATCTCGCCCGAGTGAATACCGGCGTGGGCGAACAGGGTCGGCCGGCCGTTCGCGGCCAATTGTTCGGGGGTCTCGGCGCCCTCCTTGGAGGCAATGATCATGACGATGTCGCGACCCTGCAAGCTTTTGCCCACGACGATCTTGTTCAACTGCGGCGCGGCGGCAACCAGCTTGTACACCCAGGCCATGGTGTCGTCGTAGGAGGGTGAGGCGGTCATGCCGGAGCGCTCGAAATGCGTGGCCCAGGGATCATCCGCGGCCAGAGCCAGGGACTTGCTTTTACCGCTCCAGGGCGGCCGGGGCGGCAGGATATCCTCGTTGGCGAATTGGGCCTGAAGCGGCAGGACCGTCAGCAGGCAGAACAAGATTGCACGGAAAGACATGGAGACTCCTCGATGAAGGGTAATGGTGCGCGGGGAAGGGAAAAATCAGGCTTGAGTTTCACCCAGATATGATTTTAGCGAACGAATCTGTTCGTCGTCACCAAGAACCACGAGTTGGGTGATGTTGTCCAGGCGAAAATCCGGGCTGGGGTTGAACACTGCATGTCCGGTATGATCGGTGACCGCCACGATAAGGGCGCCCAGTGAATACTCGCGGATGTGGGAATTCTTGAGAAGCTTGCCTTGAATGGGTGCGCCCTCGGGAACTTGGACATGATTGAAGCGCACCTTCAGCGAGGAATCGTGTAGGGTGGCGTCGATCAGGTCCACCATGGCGGGCGTGATCAGGGACAGGGCCAGGCGATGCCCGCCCATGCGATAAGGGCTGACCGCGTGATCGGCGCCGGCGGTAAACAGTTTGGACTCGGTATCATCATCCTTGTAGCGACTGGCGATGGACAAGTCCTTGTTCAGGGCGCGCGCGGTCAGCACCACGAACACATTGTCGGCGTCTTCAGTGAGCGTGGCGGCCAGACCGGCCGCATCTTGGATCCGGGCTTTTTCCAGCATATCGTCATGACGGGCATCGCCATGCAATAGGAGGAACTTGGGATTGTCAAAACCCAGGTCCCTGTTTTGATCGATGACCACCACGGTTCGGTTCTGGGCCAGCAGTTCCTCGGTAATCTGGCGTCCGGTGGTGCCGAACCCGCAAACGATAAAATGGTCTCGCAATTTGCTGAGTTTTTTTTCCATGCGTCTACCCTTGAATAAATCGACGAGCGTTTCCTCGAACAAGAGGTTGGTAATTATCGCAATCGAAACCCCGGAGCCGGCCAATCCCATATAAATGGTGGTCACGGAAAACATCCGGCCTTCGGGCGACAACTCTACGATCTCGTTGAAACCCACGGTGGTGAGCGTGATGACGGACATGTAGAAGGCCTCGAACAGCGTGGTGTCTTCAATCAAAAAGATGCCGATGGTGCCGTACGTGTTGATGCCCAGCATCAGGCAAACGACCAGGCCAACGCGGCGGTACATCCGTTGCTTGAAATCCAGCTTGGGACTCGTCATCATCCAGCCACTAGAGAAAGAATACCGTCACCTTTCGGGCGCGGGAACTTGCGGCATTGTAACACGCCTAACCCCGAAACAGGCAATCCGGGGTGTGCATCGAACTCAAACCGGATTGGAGCGATCGATGACCTCGTGAACCCAGCCGTCGATGTTGCGTTCTTTGAAACCCACGCCGACAAGGATGATCTTCTTACCGGAGTTGCGGTACTTGTCGGCATAGCCTTTGTCCTTTGCCTGTTGCAAAGCGGCGGCGGCGCTGTCGTCCAGTTTGAACTCGATGATGTAGATTCGGTCGTCCGTCTCCAGGACACCGTCAATACGACCTACATTGGTGCTTTCCTCGGCGCGTATGCGAATCTCCAGCAATAGGAAGATGGTGTGAAAAACCGTTTGGTAATACTTCTCGTAGGGGAGGTGCAGTTCGTAGGGAATATTGGCGAAGAAGGCGCCGCGAAGAATGGTAAAGAAGGTTTCCAGATCCTCTTCGTTCAGAGCGGTTACCAGTTTGGCAAGGTGATCTCCCGAATCGATTTTCGCCTTGGGCACCAGGGCATGCATTAAGGAAAACCATAGCGAAACCTCCACCTCCCGATTTGGAAAGCCGAGGTGGAGATAAGGGTCGCGCAAGGTCCCGGAACTACCTTTTATGGTTAAATAGCCCGCTTGGAGGAGAAGGGTTTCCAACTCGGCATTACCGATCTCCAGGGTGGGCATCATGTCCGCGCGAACCTGGATGTTGTAGAGGTTGCGGATGTTGAAAGCCCCGGATGCTCTCAAGCGGTGCGACATTTCATCCATCAAAAACTTGGGCGAGCCGGAGGTATACCAGAAATTATCGATACTACCCCGCTTTACCGCATTGATCACGGACCAGGGATTGTAAACGCAAATATCTGCTTTGGAGAAACGGTAACCGTTGTACATTTCGGCCAGTATCTTTTCGGTATCTTCAGTGGTTCGTCCCAGCATTTCGGCAAGGTATTCGATATGCGGCTTCAGGTCCCGGTCCATTTCTTCCTGTGTCCAACCCAAAAGCCCGGCATGGTTGACATCGTTACTCAGGTCAAAAAGATTGTTGAGTTCCGAGAAGATGGACATCTTGGCAAATTTGGTGATGCCTGTCAGGAAAACCATGTGGATATGTGCATCCAGTCCTTTCACAACTCCATAGAACTCGCGCAATTTGTCCCGATTGGCCAGAGCGGTGTCCGGGTCGGCCAAATGATCGAGGATGGGTTTGTCGTATTCGTCGATCAGAATAACAACGGGCGCCTGCCGCGACATATCACGGATCAAATTCCTGAAACGTGTGGTCAGAAGAGAATCATTGCAGCTGAGGCCATGAGCTCGGGCGATCCGATCCAATTCCTCTTTGACTTCTTGTTCCAAAATGTCGGGCGTCCGATTCGAAATGATCGAGAAATCGAGACGAATCACCGGGTAAATGGGAAAATCATAACCGCTTGCCGTCACGGCCAAACCTTTAAAGAGGTCCTTGCGACCTTGGAACAGCGCTTCGAGTGTGGAGATAAGGAGTGACTTGCCGAAGCGGCGCGGGCGGGAAAAAAAGTAATAACCGCCCTCGATGAGATCATTGAAATACCCCGTTTTATCCACGTAGAGGTAGTTTTTGTTCCTGATCTTCTCGAAGGTTTGGATTCCGATCGGTAGATTCTTCATGATCCCCCCGGTTCTACGCCTATTCTATCAGCCGGCGATCGGTTTCGGCACGGTTCAGGTTTCTTCTCGCTCCTCGCCGACCGCGGCGCGGTTCAAGGCCGAGGCCATCAGGCCGGAGGGCAGGGCCACGATTCCCAGGCCCAACATCAGAATCACGAAGGTAAAGAAGCGGCCGCCCATGGTGACGGGGTAGGCGTCGCCGTAGCCGACCGTGGTCAGGGTGATCACCGCCCACCACAGGCTGTGGAAGACCGAACCGAAGGTTTCCGGTTGCGCCTTACCCTCGAAATGGTAGATGCCGACCGCGGCCAGGAAGAGGAGAATCCCCGTGGCCAGAAAGAAGAGGAAGAGTTCGGCGCCGATGGACTGAAAGGCGCGGCGGTAACGGGTCAGGGCGCTGCTGTAACGCACCAGTTTCAGGACGCGGAAGAGTCGGAAGATGCGGCAGACCCGTACGGAGCGCAGGTCCAGGCCGATTGCCAGGTAGAAGGGCAAAATGGCGATCAGGTCTACCAAACCGAAAAAGCTGAAGATAAAACGGGGTTTGCTGTCGGCCACGTATAAGCGCAACAGGTACTCGCCCGTAAAAAGCAGCACCGTAATGATCTCGACCAGTTCCAGGATGTTTTCTTCCTGTTCCGTAAGGTTGGGCAGGGTCTCCATGGAAAAGGCCAACAGTGAAACCAGGATCAGCACTTGAACCGTCATGTCGAAGATGCGACCGGGGATGCCTTTGCCCTCTTCTACGATCTCTTTCAGGGTCATCTTCATCCTCCTACAAGCGAATGGTTTGTCCCATTCTAACAGAGGGTGGTCCGGGTTTTGAGTGCAGCGACAAGGAACCCTTGCCGTGCGAGCACCGGCGGCGGTCTTCGCACGCGACAGTCAGGATCGCAATCTGTCGACCGCTTTATCTGACCCAGTGTCGGATGACCTTCAGTAGGGACTCGGCTTTGACGGGCTTGCTGATGTAATCGTCCATGCCGGCGGCCAGGCAGCGTTCCCGGTCGCCTTTCATGGCGTTGGCGGTCATGGCGACGATCGGAGTACGGCGGCACTCGCCGGCTTTGGCGCGTATCGCGACGGTGGCCTCGTAGCCGTCCATTTCCGGCATCTGGCAGTCCATCAGGATCAGGTCGTAGGGGATGGTATCCAGGGCGCGTATCGCCTCCAGGCCGTTGCCGACACAGTCCACGCGCAGCCCCATTTTTTGAAGCATTTTTCCGGCGACCTTCTGGTTGACCGCGTTGTCTTCCGCCAGCAGGATACGGATGACCCGGCTCTCGAAAAAAGCATTCGGCCTGGTTTCGGCGGTTCTCTCGGGGTGAAGGAGTTTGCCGCCGAAGAGATCGGCCAGGCAGTCATAGAGCTGGCTTTGCTTGACGGGCTTCAGCAGGTAGGCCGCCATACCCAGCCTGCTCAAGGACTCTATCTTCTCCTTAGCCGACGGGTGCATGGCCAGGATGATGTACGGCGCCTGATTGCCGGTGAGCGATCGAATGGACCCGATCAATTCTTCGATGTTCAAGCCTTCCATGGTCGGGTCGATGATGACTGCATCGAATTTCGGCTCGTTCCCGCCCTCCCCGATTCGGCGAATCAATTCTTCCGGCTGCTCGACGCCCACGTACCGATAACCCCAGGAAGTCAGGGCGACCCGGAACAATTCGCGAGTGGAGGTCGTTTCCTCCAGGACGAGGATGGATTTTCCCCCGGGAAAGGCCGGTTCATCGTAGTTGGTATCCGCGGCGCCCAGACGCGCGGTGAACCAGAATTCGGAGCCCACGCCCACCTCACTGGTCACGCCGATTTCACCGTCCATCAGTTCGACCAGTTTCTTGCAAATGGCCAAACCCAGACCGGTACCGCCGTATTTGCGGGTGGTGGAGGTATCTACCTGGGTAAAGGACTGGAACAGGCCGGCGTGGGCCTCCGGCGGAATGCCGATACCGGTATCGCGCACCGAAAACCGAACCCTCACCTCTTTCTCATCTCCGGACACCAGGTCGCCGCGGATGACGATCTCGCCCTCCTCGGTAAACTTGACCGCATTGCCGGCCAGGTTGAGGAGAATCTGACGAATGCGGCCGGGATCGCCTTTCACATAGGTGTCGACTTCCGGGTGCAGGTAGGCTACGAAGTTGAGGTTTTTTTCATAGGCCTTGAAAGCCAGCAGGTCGGCGGTTTCTTCCACCAGGTTGCGTAGGTCGAAGTCGATGGATTCCAGTTCCAGTTTCCCGGCTTCGATCTTGGAGAAGTCCAGCACGTCGTTGATGATGCTGAGCAATGTATCCGCGCAACCGCGAATGGTATTGGCGAACTCGGCTTGCTCCTCGCCCAAATCCGTATCCAACAACAGGCCGGTCATGCCGATAATGCCGTTCATGGGTGTGCGAATCTCGTGGCTCATGGAAGCCAGGAACTGACTTTTGGCAAGGCTGGCGGCTCTTGCGGCCTCGGTGGCTTCTTTAAGGGAACGGTTGGTTTCCTCCAGAGCCGCCGCGTAGTCTCGCAACTCCTCTTGGGCCTTGCGCCGCTCGAAGACCCGACCCACCTGTTCACCCAGGCTGCGCATCAGCAACATCAGTTCCTCGTCGCGCACCAGTTCCTCACGCGCATAAAACTCCAAAATGGCCAGAGTCTCTCCCTCGAGCATGATGGGAAACCCGAAGGCGCTACGAACGCCCAGATCCCCCGCCAGTTGGTTGCGAAGATAGTTCCGGTCCGTCATCACATTGGTAATCCAGGCCGGTTGACCAAGGGCCAGGATACGGCCCGGCAGCCCGCTCCCAAAGGAGAAATCGGTACGTTCGGTCACCTCGCGAAAGGTGGAGAAAGCCTCGGGATCTTCCAGGTACCAAATTTTTGTGGTTACGGCACGCAACGGATTGATTTCGGTCACATACACATGACCCACCGGCCAACCCGTCGCCTGGCAGACCAGTTTCAGGCATTGTTCCAGCGCTTCCTCGAAGGTGGGTACCTGGCTCGCCATTTCGGCGGCTTGATAGAGCAGGTCGGCCTCGCGAGCGCGACGCTCCAGTTTCTGCTCGGCTTCTTTGCGTTGGGTGATGTCCTGAAAAGAGCCCCACAAACGAACCGGTTTGGTATCGCGATACTCTACCTTGCCCAGGGCGCGCACCCAGATATGACGGTCTTTTGCCGTGATGAAAGGTAGCTCTACATCCCAGGGAACACCGGTTGTGACAGCCTCCTCGATACTTTTTTGAATGACAGGCCTGGCCTCGGGCGCGTAGAAGTTGATCGCTTCTTCCAGGTCCGGCTTGTCACCTTCATCTACTTCGTGAATACGGTAGACTTCCGAGGACCACAGAACCTCGTTCTTCTCCAGATCCACTTCCCAACCGCCCACCTTGGCCATTTCACCGGCCTGGCGCAGCAATTCCTCGTTGCGCTTCAGGCGACGTTCCGCATTTTTTATCTCGGTGATGTCCCAGGCCGATGCGTAGATCAGTTGATTGGCCGCATCGCCCACCGATTGCCAGCGCAAGCAGAGATATCTGCCGTCCTTATGCCGGTAGCGGTTTTCAAAATGGACCACTTTTTCGCCCTGGGTCAGGCGAGCCGCGGCCGCTTGGGTCGCCGCCTTGTCGTCCGGGTGCACGAAATCGATAAACGGGCGCGCCAGCAGTTCCTCGTTGCTATAGCCCAACACCCGGGTCCACAACGGGTTCATTTTCTTGAAGTAACCGTCGAAACCGGCGATACACAGCATGTCCAGAGCAATGTCGAAAAACCGATTGAGGTCGTAGACCTCCTGCTCAGGTTCCAGTTGCATCTTTGATTCGGTCAACAGCCACACTCCGATGGAATGACTACGCGGCGGGTTCTCCGGTATTATCGGCACGGTGTTAGAGGACATTACAATCGAACCGTAGCGAAACACGGAACAGACCGGGTTTATAAGGTGGGCCCCGATGTTATTTCCCTTCCCTGGACGCTGAAAATAAAAGAGCCGCCGAGGCGGCTTAAAGGGAAATGGTACCGACTGAGGGAGTCGAACCCCCGACCTTCTGGTTCGTAGCCAGACGCTCTATCCAGCTGAGCTAAGTCGGCACGTTTGTATAAAGGGCAATGCATTCCGCGGGCGGTTGCCCGCCTCACGGCACGGCTGGGAATACTAACAGTTTCCCCATACTTTGTAAACCGTCTATTTAAGAAAAGCCCGTTCGGTTCAGGCCTCCTGCCAATGGCGGCGATAGTTGCGCGGGATGGGGCACCGAAAGGTTTCGGCCACATCGTCCTTACGGGGATCGAAATTCTGATCGAGGCCGACTGCAAAAAACAAGCGGAGACCGAGACCCATGTACCAGAACCCGGCCCTGACATGCCAAACCAGGGCTCCGAAAAGATACTTCACCATGTTCACGCGACACTCCCATGGTGGAAAGATCTGTCTTTCCAAGTTGCTTTGCGGTTACTCAGCTTTGTTTTTTATCGTTTTATCTTCTTCACCGCTGACCGATTTCTTGAAGTTGCGGATTCCCTGGCCCAGGCCCGAGCCCAATTGCGGCAGGCGTTTGGCGCCGAAGATGATGACCACCAACAGGACGATCACCAGAATTTCCAAGGGTCCGATTGTTCCGAAAAACATCAAAGGCATCTTTGCCTCCTCACAACGTGTACGTGTTTAGTCTACCATAGTTTCCGGCTGAACCCGGCAGATACCGGCCGGGAAGGATCGGGCAACTCACGGATTGGGATTCTCGTCACTCCTTTTAAGCAGCCCTCAGGCACTTGGGGTTCGTTGAAAATGAGGGTAATCGCAAACAGGCAACGCGGGCAACGTGGCCCCTACCCGTGTCGCCGGGTGCATTGCCCGGCGTCAACGTTGCCCCGAGGCATGTTACTGAGTAGGTTGCCGTGTGACGACGTTGTCTACGGGCTGACCACTGAGTAGGAAGCCCATGTGCAATACCGTCCATGCCCTACCCACTGAGTAGGAAGCCCATGTGCAGTACTGTCCATGCCCTACCCACTGAGTAGGAAGCCCATGTGCAGTACTGCCCATGCCCTACCCACTGAGTAGGAAGCCTATGGACAACACTGCACATAGGCTTCCGACTCAGATTGATATATCAGCGTAGGCCTTGCTATATCTGGATTCTTCAGGTTGTGAAATGAAATCGGGCCGAAAAAAGCGCCGGCGAGACGAGGATTCAGTCCGCCCCTACCCCATTTCAATCACCCCGAGCGATTCTTTAACTTGCCTCGGTCATTTTAGGGCGTTATAGTACTTCGCCGCAATCAATTCAAAGCAATGACAAGGAGAGTTCGATGAAAAAGCTACTCGCCTTCTCCACCTGTCTGTTTTTGTTCTGGAACCCGGTTTTTGCCGGTGAGTTGGAAACAGTTGCGCCGTCGCGCCTGGGCCTTTCGGCGCCGCGATTGGAGCGAATCGCCCCCGTGATTCAACGTTATATCGATGAGGGCCGCATTGCCGGCGCCGTGACCCTGGTTTCCCGCAACGGCCGAATTGCTCATCTGCAAGCCCACGGCATGGCGGATGTCGAAAGCAACAAACCCATGGAGACCGACAGTATCTTCCGCATGTTCTCCATGACCAAACAAATTACCTCGGTCGCGGTGCTGATGCTGTGGGAGGAAGGTCATTTCAATTTGACCGATCCGGTCAGCCGCTACATCCCCGAGTTCGCCGGCTCCCAAGTGCTGGTAGACTGTGAGGGTGAGACGGGATGTCCGGAAGAGGGCTATACCCTGGAGCCGGCCCGCCGCGAAATCACCATCCAGCACCTGCTCAGCCACACATCCGGCATCAGCTACATCTTTCAAGGCAGGAAACACATCGCCGATCTTTACCTGGCCGGCGGTGTCACAGACGGTTTGAAGCAGACCGAGGGAACCATCGGCGACATGGTCAAGAACCTGGCCGCGATGCCGCTGTACAGTCACCCCGGCGAGAACTTCGAATACGGTCTGTCCACCGACGTATTGGGATATTTCGTGGAAGTCATTTCCGGGAAGACCCTGGCTGACTTCTGTCAGGAGCGGATCTTCGATCCGCTGGACATGGAAGACACGCACTTCTTCCTGCCGCAAGACAAACTGGACCGCCTGACCGCGGCTTATTCACAGGGCGAGGACGGCAAGATCTTCCGCATGCCCGACGGCGAGAATAACTGGCTCTACTTCTCCTATTCGCCGGATTTCCACTATAACGGACCCACCACCTACTACTCGGGCGGCGCGGGCGTTGCGTCCACGGCTCGGGACTATGCGCGCTTCCTGACGATGCTGCTGAACGAGGGGCGCTTTCAGGGCAAGCAACTATTGGGCAGGAAAACGGTGGAACTGATGCGCCGCGATCACCGCGTCGGCACCACGGGCGCGGTCGGCCTTCCGGGTTACGGTTTCGGACTGGGCCCGGCGGTTCACATCGACTACCAGGCATCGGCCCGCATGTCCACCCCGGGCGAGTGGCTCTGGGCGGGCCTCTACTACACCTGGTACCAGGTCGATCCCGCGGAAGGCATGGTCAGCCTGGTCCTCTGCCAGGTGTGGCCCTACTACGATACCGATTTGCACGATCGCTTCCATACTCTGGTCTACCAATCCATTACCGGCAAACCCGGTAAACACCCCCGAGACGATTAATAACCCGAAACCGGTCGGGCTCCGGTGTGATGGAGCCCGGCCCTATGACAAAGTAATCACTGGTTGATCGGGGCGCTCATGGGACTGCTATTTCTTCCGCGTGAGGTGGGTCGTCATGAAAGTGACCCATTGCCCGTCTTGCAACATCCGGGCGACAACCGTGATCGTATCGGCCGAATCGAACCGGTAACGTTCACGAAATTTTGCCGTATCGTCGCCGGGACCCGGCCCGCCGGCCGTGATGACAAGCTCTTTACTAACGGCTTCTAACGAACCGTCGTATTGCCATCGATAACTCATGATCGAGTCCACCCAAGATCCGGAGTACCGGCCCTTGTCCACGTCATATCCCAAAGTCTGGACTGCCTTGAAATCCGTTTCATAAAGGTCGCCGGACCATTTGCATACGACAAAAAAACCACCCAACATCTCGGCTTCTACTGACCCGGAGCCGACCCTCTGAGGCGGTGCGCCGTCGGCGGGCGCCGACCTTTTTTCAAATTGCCACTCGCCGGCAAACCGTTTTAACAGTTCGTGCTCGGGTTGCGGGTGTAAAGCTTCGATTCTTGCGCTGATGACATATTCCAAACCCCAAAAAGCAGAATGGTTGCAAACAAAAAAAACAGTGCCGCTGCATATGATTTGCTCCCCGTCGGTACAACTATGCTAAATCAAGACTGCCGTTAACTTCAACCAAAGGACCCGGCAAACAGAGGGGTAGACCTGGATATTATCGAAAATATGCAGATGGGAACCGTTCGCGGATCTCTCCTCTCATCTCAAAGCGCAGTGGTGCCTGATCGCTCTTTAAGTACACCCAAAGGCGTTGCATTCGTCCCTGGGAACGCGTAAGGTAAAGACGCCCGCCTCGGCACAAGCTGTTTACCCGGAACCTTCAATAAACGATCCGGGGGTTACAGCGTTTGACCTATGGCGGCGGAGGCATCCCGTAACTCCTAACCGTTCAACAAGGGACCCGTCCTCCGCCGTACCCGTCCCCGGAGTTTGATCTATGAGCCTGAGTTCCGACCTGCGCGGCCTGAATCGAGGGATTGGTCCCGCCGTCCTTCGCGCCCATATTCGCCTGGCCCTGGCCTGTACCATCTTGTTCGGCATCGTCGTCCTGGGCGGCACGATCGCGGGCTTCCTGGCCGATCACCTGTTGGGCGGCGCGCCCGAGCAGGAGTTGCGCGTCGGTTTGAAAAAGAAGGACGTGGCCATCATCCGCATGGCCGAACCGGGCGCCAAGACCTCGGTCGCCGCCGCCGATATGGACACCATGCGCGCCCTGCCCGGTGTGACTGATGTCTTCCCCGTCATCTATGGTACCGAGCCGTCCCATATCTCCATCAACTTTATGGGCCAGGGCTTCAGCAGCGGCATGGTGGTCCAGGGCTTCGAGCCGGATTGGATTTCCGATGAGGTGGATAGGGAACTACTCACCTGGCAGCCCGGAACCCCACTCCCCATTATCGTGAACACCCAGATCCTGGCCATTTACAACAACGCTTATTCCAAGTCGCGGGGCCTGCCGGAGTTATCGCCCAAGGCCCTGGAAGCGCCCATCATCAGCTTTACCTATGGCAAGGAACCCCAAAAAGAGGGCGACACCCCGCCCCGCAAGCTGTTCGCGAAAATCGTCGGCATGTCGTCCCGCGTGGCCCTGGGCGCCGCCGTTCCCGCCGGGGCTTTGAAAAAAATGCATACCGACCTGGGCAAAGCCGCGCCCGATCCCCTGGAAGCCATCCTGCGCGTGAGCGCCGATGCCGATACCGACCTGATCCGCGCCGAGGTGGAGGCCATGGGCTACACCATTAGGGAAGCGCATCCCCTGGCCCGGTTGCTACGTCAGGTCGAGGTGGTCGCCCGCACCGCCGGGTTGGTGCTGCTTGCCTGTATGTTGCTATTCACCCTGGCTTTGTTGGATGTGATCGTCAAGAACCTGCAACTGCTGAAAACGGAAAACTGCGCCCGAATGCTGAGCCGCGGCGCCCGCCCGGGTCGCCTGCGCCTGTTGTTGGCCCTGGACCTTGCCTTGCCCTTCACCGCCGACCTGATCCTGGGCGCCCTGTTGGGTTACGTCGTTACCGCCCGGCTGACCGATCTGTGGTTATCCCCCCTGCTGGTTGAATTGACGGGGATTCCGATCACGCCGGTGTTCCCCGTGAAAGCCGCTCTGCTGCTTGCCCTGGGACTGATGCTCGCGGCCATGGGCGCGTTGATTCCGCGACTCCGCTTCCACCTGACCGAATAGACGAACGTGAGATCCTCTATCTTTTTTTGCTTAATTGAATGCAAACTCTAAAAAAACACATGCGTCGGCCGATTAGAAAGGGGTAGACTTGTAACAAGACCTTCACAAAGGATGGATCGCCCGTGTTCTTAACCAATGAAGAAGGAAATATCCTAACCGTGACGCCGGAAATCGCCGTACTGGATGCACGGGTAGCCGCCGAATTCCGCGAGAAGTTTTCCGAGTTTGCCAACGGTGACCAGTTTATTCTCCTGGACCTGAGCAATGTCACTTTTATGGACAGCAGCGGTCTGGCCGCGGTGGTCTATTGTTTTCAGATGACCGATATTCGTCGTCGGCTGGCCATTTGCAGTGCTACCAAACGAGTCATGCAGTTATTCAGTATGACGCGAATGGAAGACGTGGTCCATCTCTACCCGGACCATGAGGCGGCCGTAGCCGCCCTGGCCAAGGGCGAAATCCCTCAACCCTGATCGTCAGCGCGTGAAATGGGTATGCAGGTTGATGATGAACGGCTCAAAGTCTACGTACCACTCTTTGGGTCCCTTCCAAGCGCCCGCTTCCTCACGCGGATCCTTCAAGCGATTCAAATAGGCAATGACCTCGCGATGCTCGAACGGTAGATAACCCTGTCGAATCACTTCTTTCAATTTGAAATAACCGCGGAGCTTGAAGAACTCGTCACGACCGATGGTCTTGGGTATCCGCTGTATATCTTCCTTGACCACGTTCAATGAGAAACGACGCTTGAAATCTTCATAGACGTCTTTGAAGTTCCTCATCAGGATCTTCCATTGCGATCCCTCGATCTTTTTGAGTCCGTATTCCTGATAGATATCGATACCCGCCTTTTCCTCTTCCCGAGCAAACTCCCGGATCTTGCGCTTATCCAGATTGAAGTGGTCAGCGACCTTGGAAAGACCATACAGGCCGTCCTTGGCCAGGAGATCGTCCTCGGACCAGTTCGGGTCGATCTCTCGCGAAACTTCGTCGCTCTGAAAAAGCCTTGCCAGATCCACCATTTATCCCTCCTGAAAACACCATGGTACAACTTTAACCATAGAACAAAAAATATCGGTGTTGGAAATCATGAAGTGGGACGGTTGTACTCTATCTGCTATAACCCACGCCCCTATTGGGATTACTCAGATAGATGCCCCCTATTTACTTCAATCCTTAAGAGTATCATGTTCCATTTTGGAAGAACAGGAAAAGCGAAAGCAAGATTTTGTTGATGCAACAAAAAGCACTTGCCCAAGGGGTCGGGACGCCGGATTTTACTCGATGTAACCCAGCGAGCGCATGGTTTCGATCTGCTCGGGAGAAAGGCCCTCGATGACGCCGGGGTCCAAGGTCTTGCCGCTGAGATAACGCTCCAGGAAGAGGAACAGGGCGTCGCGTTTCTCCTGTTGTTCCGATTGGAGGTTTGTCGTTTCGCCGGGGTCGGCGGCCAGGTCGTATAGTTCCGCCCGGATGTTGTTGAAGTTGCGGGTCTGGATGAGTTTGTCACGGGACAACCACACGCTCAGGATGCGCGGGTCCTCGACGGGAATCTGCGGGCCGAAGAAGAAGGATTCGGCGAACAGGGCCTTGTCCTTGCGGGCGGGGTCCATGAGATTGCGCCCGCGCCAGGTCTCGGGCGGCGTGAGACCCGTCAACGCGGCCAGGGTATCGGGCAGGTCCACCAGCGAGGCGGACCGGTCGTCGCGACCGGGTGCGATGCCCGGGCCGGCCATGGCCAGGGGGATACGCGTGGTTTCCTCATAAAGGGTGTCGGCGTGCAGCAGCCCGCCGTGTTCGCCGAACTCCTCGCCGTGATCCGAGGTCAGCGCAATGATCCAGTTCCCGGTCGCGAGTAGTTCCTCTAAGAGCGGCGCCAACTTCCGGTCCAGCCAGGCTACCTCGCCGGCGTAGAGGGCGGCCAGGCGGTCGTAGGTCTCCTGATCGCTGAACTTGCCGTCGTTGTCCAGCAGCCATTGGGTATGCCCAAGACCTTGATCATCGGTCAATCCGCCGCGCGGCAGGTAGGGGCAGTGCACCTCGTAGGTGTGGAAGAAAACGAATTTAGGCGTCCGGGGCAAAGGGTCCAGCTGTTCGCGCAGTATTTCCAGGTTGGCTTCCAGCTTGGAAATGGAGGTGGGATCGCGATCCAGCATGGACGGGGCGTTTTCCAGGAAGCGGCTGAAACCCCGATAGAACCCGAAGGTGCCGGAGACATAGTTGCCCTCGGTCACGGCCAGGGTGTCGTAACCGGCCGACTGAAAGGCTTCGCCCAGGGTGGTCAGCTGCGCGGGAATTTGCTGGTTGGGCAGGCGGACCCCGTGACCGGCGGGATACTGTCCGGTGAGCATGGAGACATGGGCGGGCAGGGTCCAGGGCGTGGGCGTGTAGGCGTGATCGAAGATCAGGCCGCGTGACATCAGCCCGAAGGTTTGCGGCATGCGTTCCGCGTTGAAATGATCGGCGCGCAGGGTGTCGATGCTGACCAGCATCACATTGGGGCGTTTATCGCCGGAGCCCTGCTGGAACAGCCGGCCCACGCGCAGTTCTCCACTCGGCCAGGACAGGTTCAGGTCGGCGGCGGTGAGCCGGGTTTCGAGATGGGTCCAGCGACCGGGCGGCAGATCAAGGCTTGGGGTTTCGGCGCCTTCCAGGGTCAGGGTGATCGGTCGGGCGCTCGTATTGCCGATTTGCAGGGAAATGGTGCGGCCGGAGGTCAGCCCTTCATAGCGGTGTGGACTGGTGACGGCTTCAGAGGCAACCGTGTTCAAACCCAGCTTGACCGGCTTGGGCGAGGTCAGGGAGAAGTGGCGGCCGGACTCCGGTTTGCCGCACGCGGCCAGGAGAAGGATGCCGATGCAGAGAATGTATTTCATGACTGGGAAAACCCTCCGGTTATTTGGCGCATCGCTTCATAGGCAACGATCCCGGCTGAAACGGCCAGGTTATGACTGCGAATATTGCCGTACATGGGAATGGTGTAGGTGCGCTCGGCGTTGGCCCGCAACAGATCTTCCGACATGCCCCTGGTTTCCTTGCCGAATAGCAGCAGGTCTCCCCGCTTGTAACGTGCGGCGGTATAGGGTTGTTGCGTTTTGGTGGTGAAGTAATAGAAACGCTTGGGGTCGGCGATCAGGTCGTAAAGGGCCTGTAGATCGGGCAGGGTTTGCCATTCCAGGTAGGACCAATAATCCAGGCCGGCGCGCCGCAGGTACTTGTCTTCCAGGGAAAACCCCAGGGGTTCGATCAAGGTAAGCGTGGCGCGTAGCCCCACGCATAAGCGCCCGATGGCGCCGGTATTGCCGGGAATTTCCGGTTCCACCAACACCAGGTTCAACCCCTTGTCATAATCCAAAGCCATACCCGGCCCTCCTTCAAGCCGCCACATTGTAACCCGCCGCAAGACATAAGGCGAATGAAACCGGGTAATACTCTCATGGACTCTCATGCATGGGGCAGGGCTTGACTTTTACCTCTTAAGCTCGCACAATGATATGGACCATTTATCGGTGCCTCTCTTCTTGGCCGTTTCCCATTCACCGCCTTTTGTCTCCATTCCGGGGCCAGGTAAGTCGGACAAATGGAGAGGGCGCACCAACACCACCCAGGAGGGTTCTCTATGCCGGGCAAAAGCACCTTGGGTTTGCTTCTCCTTTTGTGGCTGTCAACCGCGGCCATGGTTATCGGTGCGGATAATTCCCGCCTGGAAGTGGTGTTCAAGCCTTTGGAAGCAGACCTGGTAAGCTGCCGGATCGGTTGGGAGCTGCCGAAAGAATTATTGCAGACAGGCACGCCTTTCGACGCCGACAACCCCCTGCGCCTGGAAGGTGAGGTAGCCGGCCGCGAAGCTTCATCATTTCGCTTTCATTTCTTTCCGAATTTGGCAGAAGACACCATATGGCTCCGTTTCGAACGATACATGCAACCCGGTGAAACGCCCCTTGCCCTGAAACTGTTCCAGGGAGAGCGACTGTTGACCCAAACCGGCAAACGGTTGGCCGTCCCCAATCTACCGGAGGGCAAGGCCTCCCACGAAATCTTTATCCGCTTGACCGAGGAACAGGCGCTGTACCAGGGCAAATCCTACTTCGAGGTAGACACGCGCGGCAGCGATATTGCCGCGGTGCGCTACGTCTTGGACGGCGTGGAAGTGGGTCGAGCCGTCAAGCCGCCTTATCGTTCCCGCCTGAAACTGGGCCGTCCGCGCGTCATGAAGCTGAGCGCGGAGGCGTTGGCCGATGACGGTTCGGTTCTGGCGCGCGATACGGTCCAGTTGAATGCGGGTCCCTATGCCTTCGATGTGCGTTTGGTTGAGCCCATGCCCGACAAACCCTATCGCGATGCGGTGCGCGCCCGCGCCCGGGTCCGGCCGCCGCTGGGGCTGAATGTGAAAAGCGTTGATTTCATGCTGGAAGACCAGCCCGTCGCCACCCTGTTCAGCGAACCCTACAGCCTGATCATGGAGATCCCGGACGGTATGGTCAACCTGCGCGTGGTGGGTCATGTCGACCGGCGCACCGTGGCCGAGGACACTGTTCTGCTCAACCCGCCGCCGGGGCTTCAGCGTTTGGAAGTTCGCAATATCGACCTGTACATCACCGTGGAAGATAAAGACGGCGATTACCTGGAGTTCCTGGAGCAGAAAGACTTTCAAGTCTTCGAGAACGATGAACCGGTGGCGATTCAGGAGTTCATGCCCGGCGAGGACCGCTCGTTGCACATGGCCTTTTTGGTGGATATTTCCGGGAGTATGGCCGACTATATCCCCAATCTGGTGGACGGCGGAAGAGACGTGGTGGAGAAACTGCTGGGACCCGGCGACCGGGTTTCCCTGTCCCTGTTCAGCCAGAAGCAGGCGTTGCTGACCAGTTTTACCAGCAGCAAATACCGCTTCTTCTCGGGTCTGAACGAGTTGGAGCGTGAGGCCAATCAGCCCGGCAACACGGCCTTCTACGACGGCATCATCACGGCCCTGTACGACCTGAGCGGCATCGAGGGCCGCCGTGCCCTGCTCATCTTCAGCGACGGTATGGACAACGCCAGCCGCTTTTCGCGCAAAGATGTCATGACCTTCGCCAGACAGGCGGGGGTTCGTTTCTACATCTTCCACACCCTACCGGCGGGTATGCGCGGCCGAGACGCCTGGCTTTCCCGTCTGGCCGAGGAAACCGGCGGCGGCTACTACAACATCAACAATCCGGTAGCCCTGGAACTGTTCTACGAAAAAATCACCAAGGACCTGTCCAGCCAATACCTGATACGCTACCAGGCCGGTCGGGAACCGGGCGACCAGGAATGCCGTCAAATCAGGGTAGAAGTCTCGGAAAAGAACGCAAAAGTACGCACCATGACAGGCTATTGCCCTTAGCTCAGGCTCTGAACGGCCGATCGTCAAGCTGTATTGCTATTTTTTCAGCGCTTACTTGAATGGTGGTCCGTTATCCACGTGAACTCAGGACTGTCCTGCCTTTTTCATGAACTCGGGCAGGGAATCATCGGTGCCGGGTAATTGCTTCCAAGCGTCATCTCCCGGATAACAGCGCAGCATGCGCGCCCAATGGCTCAGGATCTCCTGACTGCCGGTGGACATCTGCATGTTGAAACCCCAACCAACCTGGTTCTCGGTCAAAACGCCGGTAGCCGTAACCGCGGCCGATGCGCCTCTGTCCTGTTTGGGGACAAAGGTGATCTGAGCCCGACCGTCAGGCAGAACACTGCCTTGAAGATACATGCCGACGGGCGTTTGATGGCTGCTGCCGCTTGATTCGGGATAGGTCAAAACACCGATCGTTCCCCAGAAGTAACCCAGTTCGTAGGCGCTGATGTGCCAAACAGTCTGATCCACCATCCACTGGTGTTGGCCCGAGCCTGGGTCCAGTTGCAAGGCCGGAAGAAAGGGCTCGGGAACATACCAGAAGGTATCTGCCAGCCAGTTCCACTTCGAGACATCCATGGTAGCCTCCTTGTATCGGTGATACTTTATTGTACACCCATCTTGGCACTACATTCCCTACAGCTTCGGCATCAGGCAGTCATATGTCTTTGTTGAACCATCACCGGGTTTGCGTATTTAGCAAATGACTACTTAGCGGTTGCGCGATCTCGGTGGATTTTTTCGGCCAGGTCACCGATATCGTGGAAACGAGGACAGTCGGCCCCGGTCCAATCGTCGAAGGGGTCAACCAGTGCTCCGATCACGCCCGCCGCTCTGGCGCCCGCTACATCCACATGGTACAGGTCGCCGATGTGGAGCGTGGTTTCAGCCGCTGCCCCGGTACGCTCCAGGGCGTAGGTAAACAGCCTCGGATCGGGTTTTTCGAAACCGGCCAGGTGACTGTCGACCACGTCGTCGACCATGTGGTCGATACCTACCGCCTCCAGGCTTTTGCGGGCAGTGCCGTCGGAATTACTGACCACAATGCATTGCAGGCCCATGTCGCGCAGGGCAGTCAGGCCCTCGGGCACACCGGCGATGGGTCGGCACCAGAGTTCGTGGTTTCTGCCGTGAGCTTGCAACAGCGGCAGGCTCTTATGGACGACCGCTTCCAGATCGTGACCGTTGCGTACGGGTTCCGGCAGGCCCTGGAGCGCGGTCAGCAGATAGAAGACAAAGGTGTCCCGCACCTCGGTCGAGCCGCCGTCGTTCAGCCAATGGGAAACGCGAGGCCTGGCTGCTGCCTCCGCCCGACCGAATTCTTCGGGTGTACAGGTGAGCCCGGATTGGGCCAAATCCATGCAAATCCGCTCGTAATCCATGGTGATGAGGGTATTCCCGGCATCCAGAAATATAGTTTTCAGGTGAGCGAGATGAGTCATACAACAGCCTCCGTGCCGCATTAGCATAACGCGTTGACCGTGAGGCGGGTGTTATATTTGCGGGTGAGAGGCCGCGGTGAGGCTTGGGAGGCATCGAACGATGTGCCGGAAAACGAGGGCGCCGCGACCTCCTCGGTTGGTGTTTTCGTTGGTTCAGTGATTAGCGGGAGCCGTCGTCAGGGCAGCCGCCGCAAGTGCAGTATTCGTGGGTGGCGCAGGCATGCAGGCAGCTTCTTGCCATGCTGTCGGGACCCTCGGTCAGCTTGATGATGTCGGTGATATCGATGACCACGTCCGTTAGCTGGCCGATCACGTTGCCGGCCAGAATGTCCTCGCGCTGTCGACGCGTATAGGTAGTGGTGAAACTGGTAACTTTGAGGTCAGTCAGACTTAGTTTTTTACGCATGGAAACTCCTCCCGTTTTGCGTATTCGGTATATAAATCGGTGATGAATCATCATCGGGTACGGTTACCAGTCTAAACGCTTTTCAGAAATGCGGCAAGATGCGGGCATCTCCGCGGGGGATCGCCAAAGTCGCGGATCGTAGTTTAGGGTTGTAGTGGAATGAGGTGAGCGGAATCCAACTCGCTGAGGAAGTTGAAGAGGTCGGTAGCATCGTCAGTAGGATAGGCCAGAACAGCCGCCACCATGCTATCCACGGCATTCATCAGATGGATGTGGTACTCCCTTTCGGGGCGGCCCAGTTGAGCCAGGGCGTCATGAACCGATGAGAGGAAATCATATCCCATGGTGAGGTAGAACTTCTCGAAAAATCCTGCAAAACCGGCCATGATTGCCGCATCATCCAACTTGTCCATATTTTTGAGGATATTGGTCGTTTTGCCGATGGTCATTTCCATTTCAAAGGGCGTGCCGTTTTCCGGGTCCCGCCATACAAGAATCCATCCCTTTATCTCGGGTAGTTCAACCACATCCAGATGATAATCTTCAGCGAATGATCTCGGGTGAAAGCGCCAGGTCAAGATGTCATCCCCATTACTATCGGAGAAGGTGATATTGACATGCGGCAAGGTGTCTCCGCCGCCACCATCTTCCTCATCTTCTACCTGAGCGGTCATACCCTGTGCGAGTACGGGTAGACCCAACAAGAGTGTAAAGTTAATCCAATATTTGAGCGACATGGAGTTCTCCTTATAATGACTGAGGTTACGGTGGGAATGACCCGATCACCGCCTGACGGCAAGGGTCATATCGGGAATATTGATTCGTTAAGGTGTTACACATTAGTTAGGGTGTAAGCCGAGAGCTTTTCTTAACTCACCAAAACAACGCACCAAAACTTTTGAGAACAGGTCAAAAAAAATCGAGATGAGAAATCAGCCGTTGGATCATTCAGTCTTCGGGGGGCGGCGATTGGGAGACGGGTTCGATGAACCGCCTGGTTTATCATGTTTTCCGGCATAAGCCTGGAACGGTCGTCTCTAATTGAGCGTGGTGCCGGCTTCCCGTGACATATTGTGATCGCCGGTCCTGTTGTCTTGTCTTTTGGGAAAGTACAGGCGGAAATCGGTGCCTTCTCCCGGGGTGCTTTTGACGTCGGTGCCCGCTCCGTGGTTCTGGAGGATGTTGTAGACCACGGCCAGGCCCAAGCCGGTGCCCTTGCCGACCTCTTTGGTGGTGAAGAAAGGATCGAAGATATTGCGGCGCGTGTCTTCGTCCATCCCCAAGCCGGAATCCTTGAACGACATGCCGATCTGATGTCGATTCTTGAAAAAGCTGACGGCCAGGGTTCCGCCGTCGGGCATGGCGTCCATGGCGTTGACGATCAGGTTGACGAAGACCTGTTGGATCTGGTTGCCGTAGCCGTCCACGATTGCGGCCTCCTTGGGCTCGTTGACCGTGACCATGACCTTGCTTTTACTGATCTGGTGGCTGAGGAAGCGCAGGGTCTGGCCCAGAACCTCCGACAGGTTGACGGGGCCCTTGGGTTCATCGCCCTTGCGGCTGAAGTTCAACAATTCGGAGACGATGCGGGCGGCGCGTTGGCTTTGGCCTTGGATCAGGTCTACCAGTTCGCGGTCGTCCTCTTCCAAGCCGGCGCCGGCCAACATCTGGGCGTAGGAGGCGATGCCGGTGAGGGGCGTATTGATCTCGTGAGCCACGCCCGCGGCCAGAAGGCCGATAGAGGCCAGCTTCTCCTGCTGCATCAACTTCTCGTCGAACTCTTTCTTTTCCTTGATGTCTTCTACCAGGTAAAGGTTGCCGTAGACCTCGTTTTCCTTGGTTTTGAGCGGGTTCTTCTGGATCTCCAGCAGGTAGCGCTCGCCGGCGGCGTTTTCGAAGCGTCCTTCCATGATCTGACCCGCGCGGACCATGCGCCGGCTGTTCAACTCGCGGACGATGAAGAGTTCGTCGAAGGTCTTGTGCATAATGGTATCCCGATCCAGGCCCGCCAGTTCGACCAGGGCGCTGTTGAAGGACACGGCCTTGTCCATCTCGTCGGTGGTGAGAATGCCCATACGCGACGATTCGATGATGTTCTCGTTATACTCCTTGAGTTGGTTGATGCTGATGGCCTTCTGGGTGACGGAATGGTAGAGCTCCATGTTCTCCATCAGGACATCGCATTGTTGCAGCAGGCTGGTCAGCAGGCGCTCCTCCTCTGCCGAAATCTTGGGATTGTTGCCTTCCAAAGAGTAGACAATCAGCGCCGACAATTCGCCGGAGACGCGAATGGGGCAAATGAAGTCGTTGGGCGCAAAGGGATTGTCGCCGCTTTCCGGGGTTTGGGCGTGAGCCTGGTGTCCCCGTACGATTTTACCGGCGAGCAGTTGCGGCGGTACCTCCTCGAAGACAAAAATCTGCTCGCGATTATGAACCTCGATGCCGCGGAAGATACGCGGGGTTTCGCCGACCTTGTAGGCCTCGCCCTTCTCGACCTCGAAAGCGTCCCTGATGCGACCAAGCGTGTTGGCCAGGAAGTCGTCGATGCGGGTATCGGCTCGGTTCATATTGCTGAAGTCGCTGAGGTTGCGGATGGGTGTCAAGCGTTTGCCGTAGATCATGCGATCCACGAGTTCGCCCGCAAGGTGTTTAGCCGGCGCGTAGGTAATCGCCGCGAACATAATGGCGATACCCAGGACGGTTTCGTGCGCCGCGGAACTGATTTTATCGCCCAGCAGCGCCTGGAAGATGATAATGAACAGGGCGTAACCGGCGGTTAAGGTGATGACCACGGAGCAATAGACCAGGACCTTTTTGCCGATCTCGCCTAGATAGAGGCGGCTTTGGCGACTCCATTCGGCCAGGAGGACAACCGGCAAGATGATGGGCGCCAGGGCGGCTCCGGTGTCCAGGAAGGGTAAGGGCACTTCCAAAAGCCTTAGGGCGAAGGGTATCCAGGAGATCAGCCAGACCCAGGAAAAGTTGCCTTTGCGGAAGCGTAATTCGGCAATCACCATACCGGCGATCACGGCAGCAATAATCAGGCCGCCGGCCCACTGACTTTGAAGCATCTCCATGGAGTCCAAAATCTCCGCGGGTTCCGAGCCGGCTGATTCCTCGTGTTGGGTAAAACGCAGCAGGAAAAACGATTTGAGCAACAGCAACAAAAGGGTGGGGGCCCAGTGCAGGGCCTGGACGAAGGGCAGCCAGCGCGTGCGGGCCAGGGCATGACTGAAGACCATGCCCGCCAAAGCGGAGGGCAACAGGGCATTGCCCAGGTAATCGATGAAATAAGCCGTCCAATCCAGCGTGGAAAAATGGTTGGTCCGGTAGAAGGCAAAAGCCAGGAACACACAGAGAGAAAATAAGATAGCGGAACCGCGCGAACCATAACTGACCTTTTGACCCACCATGAGGAACAGGAAGGTCAGGTAGATGAATCCGGTCAAGGCAAAGGGGAAATAACGGCGATGATCGGGATCCTTGACACCGGCAATTTTGATCCAGTGTTCCAAGGTGACATCGTTATCACGAATCACATCGTAAAGATACGGGGCGCCGATAACGGCTTCATCCAAAAAGGCCCGATAGACACTCATATCCTTCATCTTGACATCATTGATGAACAAGACGACATCGCCGGGTTGCAGCATATCGCGGGCGTCGTCCAGGATGAAACCGTCCACGGCCAACTGATTATCGTCGTTGAGTTTCCACACCACGCCGTCGGTCGGTTCGCGGAAACCCAGGATATAGACCACGTTCATCAAACCGAGCAGAAAAAGGATCAGCAGTCCCAGGTGACCGATGTAAATGCGATTGCGAACCAGGGTGTTTTTGAGTCTTGTGATAACTGTCATATCGATGTCAATGGACGCGGTAGAACCGGTCGCTTCGGGCTTTTGGCACTATTTATTCTAGCAGGCGGGAACGATTGCGGCCAGGATCGTGCAGTTCTTGTTAAAGATCTTCGGCCAAAAGTCGAGATATGTTCTAGCGAGGCAACCTCAAACCGGCTCAAGCAGGTATACCGGGAGTGGTGTAGCCGGAGCCGGAAAGGTGACTGAAGCAGGATGTTTTTATGAGACCGCCGGACCTACCCGTCACAAGGATCAAAAATATACACTTCAAAAATCCTTTCGTGATTTTGGCGCAAGCGACCAGCCTTACCAATCCCAACGGGAGGGTCACGCCGGAAGTGTTGATGTACTACAAATCGTTGGCGCGTTCGGAAGCGGCGGTGGTGATTGCCGGGCCGGCTACCGTCACGCCTCCCAATTCGCGCAAGTACAGCTTGCTGCGCGTGGACCAGCCCAAGTATCTGGACGGTTTGCGGGCGCTTAGCAAGATCATCCATTCCAACGGCAGTATTCCCGGCATCCAGGTCGTGCACCCCGGTGCTTACGAGGCCAACGAAATCCAGGCGGGTGTCTCGACCTTCAAGGGCGATATCGACGATTTTGCGGTCAACAAATTACTGACGGCCTATCGCAACGCGGGTTCCCGATCGTTGGAGGTGGGTTTCCGCTATGTGGAGTTGTGCGCCACGGGTCACTTGCTTCTGCACCGCATGGTGGAGGAAGATCGCGAGGACCTGCTGGCCGAGGTTTTCAGCCAGACCCTGAAAAGCATCGGCGACGAGGGCATTCTGGGATTTCGGGTCAATCCGGCCGTGGCAAACGCCGAGAAATACGCCCGCCTGTTCCTGGAAGCCGGCGGCGACCTGGTTTGCATGGACGGCGGCGCCGAACTGGCCGGCAATCACGACGGCAAGTTGATGATTACGCTGAAGCAACCACACCCCGGTGAACAACTGCGCAACCTCATCGGCTCGGTTCAACTGTACGGCATGGACGTGGCGTTCAAGGGCAAACACGACCAGGTTTTACATTACTTCCGAGGTTAGTTCAGTACGGTATTTTGTCCCCTATACCCAAATTTTTCCGAAAGGAAGTTCGACTGTTTGCCGATAAGGAACGTAGGTATTAGGGGAAGCACCGGGCGGCCTCCCTCGTAATTCCCGGTCGTTATGGAGTATAATTGTCTGTTATCACGTCTCAGAATGGCGACTTTCTGATCAACAAAATGACGATTAAACCGCAATTAAAGTCAATTAAAGACAGAGTATCCCTGAACTGGACCCAAATCAACGCCGTGGTCACCGGGGTTTCTGCAATCGACGTTACCAGCCTGGCCATTCGCAACCGGCAGGAAGCCGTGCAGTTCGCCAGGGAATACGGGTTTGACGTAGACGATCCCACGGACTACGAACATATTTGCGACGTCCATCGCGAAGCCGTCGAGTTTATCGAGGAATTCTTCCTGGAACCCGGACAGGGTCACCTGATTTCCGAGGAAGTACGCAACCCGGAAAATGTGTTGGACCTGTTGGTTTATTCTTCCAACTACCTCAACAAATCCAACCATACCCAGATGTGGGCCTGTGCGGTTTTAAAGGTGATGCACGGCATCTTCCATATCGACCACGATATGAAGTTGCGCTATTTCGACAAGATTCGCGTCCAGATCTTCCAGAGCCTGGACAGCATCATCGTCAATGACGGCGACAACGATTACCTGTGCGACGATCGCATGAAGATCCCCATTTTCTACTTCGAAAAGAAACGCAACAAGGGCCGCAGGAGCATTCTGCTGAAGTTGCTGCAGAAGCCGACCTACGTGGCGGCCGATATCTACGATCACCTTGGTATCCGCCTGGTCTTCGAGACCAAGATGGAATGCCTGTTCGCCCTCAAGGTGCTGCGTCGCAGCCACCTGATTTCGGTGACCAATATCAAACCCTTCCGCAGCCGCAACAATCTTATTGACTTGAAGTCCACCAAGGAACTGTTCAGCCATTTCCGGCCCTTGTTGGAGCGTGCGCGCGACTATCCCATGAAGGTCTTGAAAGACATGGACAGGGAACTGGCCAAAAGGCATCGGGGCGGCGCTCGCGTCAACAATCCGCATTCGGACGAGGGCTTTCAGACCATCCAAGTGACCGCTCGCAAAATGGTGCGCGTGCCCAATCCGGCGCATCAGGGCATGAACAGCCTGCTTGAATTACTGGAAAACAACCAGGTCGATGTGCCGGAAGAACTGGTCAAGGAAGCTCGTTTCGACAAGGACTTCGCCTTCTATTTCGACTACGAGATCCAACTGCTGGATAAAATGTCCTACCTGAAAACCATGCACGGACCGGCCAGCCATACGGCCTATAAGAAGCGCCAGGTGGAAACGGCCCGCAAGCGGGTGCTCAGCCCGGCGCTCAGAAAAATCATCCTCAAGGAAACCGCGATTGCAGGCGACTAACTCCCGCGCATTCAGTTTTACCATTACGGACCACGGCGAGGCCGCCGTCTTCCAACTCAGCGGACCTCCCAGTCTGGAGGGCGCGGCCGAATTACGCAAGGCGTTCTGGGAATGCCTGCACGACGACGGCAAGCGCGTGTTGATTTTGGATCTGAGCAGGGTGCCCTCGTTGGGGCCCAGCGTGGTCAGCCTGTTTATCTCCACCAAAAATGTGGTCGACAAACACCGCGGCCGGTTGGTGCTGGCGGGTTTGAACCGGGCGGGACGAGCCTTGCTGGAAGAGACCCACCTGCACGACTATTTCGAACACGCCGATACCTTGGACGAAGTGCTGACTGCTTTATGAAACGCGCGCCTGGATCTACTCTCGGTCCGCGCCGGCGTTCTTTATAGCGCGGAGTAGTTGAGCCAGTGAATTAGACAGCCCGGTTCGATTGTCTACGGCGGCTTGGACGGCCGCGTTGTGGGTGTTGAGTAACCGTTCGTCGATCTCGCCGCGATCGCCCTCCAACTCCTGGTCCACATCGCCGTTCGCGGCGATGCGGGTGATGATTGCCCCCTTGCCCGCTTTGGTTCGAATGCGCAGGGGCCGTTGAGGATCGAGTAGCGCGGCCAGGGTGTTTTCCAGCCGCGCTGTCAGGTCGGCAGGCGATTCAGGCTTCGCATCGGCCGGTTGTGCTTCGGCCGGTTCCGCTTTCGGCTCCGGTTCGGCGACAGAGGCGGCTTGCGGCGGCCCGGGTTCTTTGACCGGCGGCGGCTCGACAGGCGTCTGAACGCGGTAGTCGGTTGTTGCCGGTGCTTCCTGCAAGTCGCCCTCGTTGGGGATACACACCGCGGGATCGCCGAAGATCACGTAGTCGCGCGCGTCGTTGTGCGATGTCCACAGGCCCGCCATGGTAAACGCGCTGACCTTCTTGCCGAATTCGATTTCCACCAGTTCCGAGGTGATGTCGGAGGCCAGTTCGGCGTAGCGCTCGTTGAAATAGTCGAAAGCGTAGCCCACCGGCTCACCCTTTAACAGGCGGCGCATGGCGCTTTCGAAAACAGCCGTCTGCCGACCCACCTCGTCGCTGTGGAACGAGTAACTCCAGGCGCGCTCCACGTGGCCGATCGCGGCCAGGGCGGGTCCTTTCGGATGGGAGAGGAGACGCTGGAACAAACCGCTGCTGAACGGGCGCGGCGCAATCTCGGCGGCGGTTTTCTTGAAAGATCGCTTGTAGAACTCGTCATAACGCGGCGTGCCCGCGCCGTAACAAGCAAAATTGAAGGAGATCATCCCCCCCGGCGACATGGTGTCGTCCAGGTCATCGGCGGCGAAATAGTAATCCTGCGGGATGGCGCCCTTGCCTCGCCAGGCCTTGGGTCCCGGCCACTCGCCGCAAAGGAAGGCGCCCTGGTGCACCTCCTGCTTGGGATCGCCTGCCGGGAAACTGACGCCGTGCTGGGCCGTGAACAACAAAGCGGGTCGTTCGGGTCCCGCAACCATACGGGCCAGGCGATCCTTGCGGGCGTCGTCGCCGGTACAGGTGGTGACCTGCCATTCGGGGAACCGATCCTTGACATGGTCGATCAGCGGCAGGACCAGGTGTTGGTGACTGGTCCGGGTGGCGGTATCGTCCGGGTTGGCAACGCCGAAGAAACCCACGTGTTTGGGCATGGTGGTTTCACCCCGGGCCGCGGCCACCACCGCGGTCGCGTAAGCCGCGTATTCCTCCGGCCGGTTGAAGCAGATGCGGCCCACGGCGTATTGTACGTCCAGTTGGTACTGAAAGCTGAAGGGGATGGTCTCGGGCTCGCCCACAATCATCAGGTAGTAGGGCATGCGGTCCGGGTCGGCCGGCCCCGCGCCCACCCCGTGCCTGGCCAGGAACTGCGATTTACTCTCACCGGGGCGATAAGCGCCCTGGCCGTCGAAACAACGGTAGAGATCGCCGGCCTGCTCGCGACGATAGTCCAGCAGGGGTTTCAAAGCCTCCATCACGGCCGGGTCACCCTGGTGGGCAAAGATCACGCCCCAGCCCGCGGTTGACGGATCGGTCGGGTCGACGCCCTCGACCACACCGTAGTGAGCCTCCTTGGACCAGCGGCTCTTGATCTTCAGATCGTCCAGGTTGTCCGGTTCCTGTTCGCCCGTGATGACCCGAAACAGATCCTCGCTGGTCATGGCGGGCAGGCTGTAGGCGCCCGTGGCGGCATTGATTCCATTGAAGCAAATGAGATCCCGATCGTTCATATCGTCCTCCGCATGACAAATAATTTATCGGTATGTCGGGGTCCGGGCTTGAAACCATCCGGAACCACCTTCCGCACCCGCCGGCGTTTTCGACCCTGCTTTGATTGGAGAATCCCCGTCCTTGCGATTAGAATAGAGAGGTTGGGATATCCCGGGAGGCATTATGACATTCATCGATGTGATCGGCTTGGACAGGGCGAAGGGGTTTTTGAAAAAACAGTACGAGGATGCCGTGAAGCGGGCGGGCAGGATCTGGAATATTACCGCGATTATGAGCCAAAACCCCAGGGCCATGAAGACATCGATGGACTTCTACGGCGCCCTCATGAGGGGCCGCTCGCCGTTAAGCCGCGGTCAACGGGAAATGCTGGCCGTGGTGGTCTCGCAAACCAATCACTGTGTCTACTGAATACGCGCCCATGCAAACGACCTCCGTGCCGAGGTTGCCGAAAGTTTTGGAATAGAGGATGAACGGGAAGCGAATCGCTTCGTGTCCCTACTGGCCTCCGATTGGACGACCGCACCCATGAGCGAGGCCGATCACGCCCTGTGCGCCTACGCGGTTAAACTGACCCTGGAACCCAAGCAGATGACCGAAACCGACGTGATCACCCTGCGAGATTTCGGCTTTTCCGATCAGGCCGTTCACGACGCGGTCCAGGTTATTGCGTATTTCAATTATATCAACCGCGTGGCCGACGGACTCGGCGTCGAGCTCGAAACCCATGTCCGCCCCTGGGAAAAGGGGCCCCGAACACCGGAATAAGGATGGAACCATGAAAACCATAGGCACCGTATTTCTGGCAATGATCGCCTTGTCCCCCCTGCCCGCAACCGACCCCGAGGTCGCTAAACTGATCGAAAAAGCCCTGAAGACGGCCCGGGTTTCACCCATGATGGTGGACCTGACCATGACCATGGGCAACAACGACAAGGTGAACAACATGTCCATGAGCCTCTCGGGCGTCATGCTCTACAAGGACGAAACCCACCTGCGCATGGACATGAGTATCGACATCACCATGTATAACCAGACCATCAATTCCAAAATGCTGATGGTGGCCGACGGCAAAGACTATTGGGTCGAGAACAAGCTGATGAACCAGCCCGTTCCCCAGGTCCTGCGCGCCGATGTCCAAAAAATCAAAGAACTGAAGGCCGGCATGAACATGGAGAGTTTTCAGCCCGATAGCATTCTGGAAGCCTTGAAAACCCAGGACATCCGCATCACCGAATCGAAGGACGGTATGGTGACCCTGGAGGGCACGGCAACCAGGGAGTTCATCGAGAAACTGGACCCCGAGGGCAAGCAAGGCGGCGGTCTGTCGGATATGGCGGGCAACAAAGTGCGCGCGGTCATCCACCGCGAGAACACCTTCCCCCTCAGCATCACCGTTTTCGACGGGGACGCCCCCTTTATGACCGTCACCCTGGCCAATCTAAGGCAACCCTCCGCGGCGGAAATCGCGGAGAAACTGAAATACACCCCGCCGAAAGGCGTACCCGTCATGGACGCGGGGGACATGCTCAAGCAGTGATCGAAACATCGGCTTTGGTTGGGAATGACGGAAGGCCGGACACGAAAACCCGGTTGTAATTCGTTGTGCCCGCAAACCGAGGGTCGAGGAATCCGTTCTGATTCCTCGATCCTGAAAAGTCAGGGTCAAAGAAACAGACCTCATTCTTCGACCCGGAAAAGTCAGGAGCAAAGAACCGGACCTGATTCTTTGCACACTGAAAAGGAATGTGAAAGAAATCAGTTGTGGGTCCTTGACCCGGAAAAGTCAGGAGCAAAGAATGAAAACTGATTCTTTGACCCTGAACTTTCGGTGCGCAAAGAATGAGGACTGATTCTTTGCTC
>JAAUYB010129993.1_pt1 | contig 47683 bp, 43 predicted proteins | sample 7278071 | NCBI WGS metagenome assembly JAAUYB01 (sample SAMN14350121, study PRJNA611818) | marine sediment metagenome | isolation source: surface marine sediment (1.8m) | place: French Polynesia: Moorea | collected 2018-08
GCCCGCAACGAGCGCCCCGCACCCCAGTCCCGGCGAACACCCACCACCGGCCCTCCCCGCGACGCGGGCGGCGGCCGCGGGGAAAAACCCGCGCCGCGCGGCACGCGCGCCACCGCTTGACGCCACCGCCGCCACTGGCCATCAAACGTCAACACACCGGAGACAGCCATGACCGACCAGTTCGACACCCGCAAAGCCCGCGCCTCGGCCTGGTTCCGGCAGCTCCGCGACGACATTGTCGCCGCCTTCGAGGCGCTCGAGGACAGCCAGACCACCGGTCTTTTCGCCAGCGAAACCCCGGGCAGGTTCGAGGTCACCGAGACGAAGCGCGACAGCGACGACGGCTCGGACGCCGGCGGCGGGCTGATGAGCGTGATGCGCGGCGGCCGGGTCTTCGAGAAGGTCGGCGTCAACGTCTCCACGGTCTACGGCCAACTCGGCGCGGCCGCTCAAAAGGCCATGGCCGCCCGCGGCGTGCCGGGCATGGAGGACGACCCGCGGTTCTGGGCCTCGGGCATCAGCCTGGTGGCGCATATGCAGAACCCGCATACGCCGGCCGTACATATGAACACGCGGATGTTCTGGACCCCGAACGCCTGGTGGTTCGGCGGCGGCTCCGACCTCAACCCGTGCATCGAATACCAAGAAGACACCGAGGCCTTCCACGCCGTCCTCAAAGACCACTGCGACCGGCACCGTCCCGACTACTACGACCGCTTCAAGGCCTGGGCCGACGAGTATTTCTACGTGCCCCACCGGGGCCGCGCCCGCGGTGTCGGCGGCATTTTCTACGACGACCTCAACACCGGCGAATGGGAGGCCGACTTCGCCTTCACCCAGGATGTCGGCCGCGCCTTCCTGCCCGCCTTTCTGCCCGTCACCGAACGCCGCCGCGACACCGCCTGGACCGACGCCGACCGCGACACCCAACTCGTCCACCGCGGGCTATACGCCGAATACAACCTTGTCTACGACCGCGGCACCAAGTTCGGCCTCGCCACTGGCCACGACGCCAACGCCGTCCTGATGAGCCTGCCGCCCATTGCAAAATGGCCGTGACACCCAGTTGGGTCAGAACTCACAGGAGGCTCGCGCCTTCCTTCTCCACCGGGTCGAGCTTTGGCTTGGCCGGTTGGATCGGCACTTTGGCCGGAGCGAATCCCGGCATCGCTACCGTCGCCGGGGCGGTCTGGAACATCGGTTTGCCCGCCTGCCCCGCCGCCTGCACCATCGGCGCCGCCTCGCCGCGAAGCTCGCGCAGCAGCGTCACGTGATCGGCCGCCTTGGCGACCCGCGCCGCGCTCTGTTTGGCCAGATGCGCCTGCACCTCGGTCCACAGCCGCTCGTCCAGCGACAGCCCGCTGCCGATATCGCCCTTGGCATAGCCGGTCTCGTAGACCCGCTTGCCCATCAGAACCGCGTTGTAGGTCCCGGCATCGAACAACGTCGCGAACGGCAGGTCGTAGTGCGAGGCCAGGTTGTAGCGCCAGAGTTCGAGGTTCTCGGCCAGCGTGTCCGGCACGTCGAGCGTCTCGCGCGCGTCGATCCAATAGCCCGTGTCGGTGCGGTTGCCGAGCCGGTAGTGCAGGCAGATGAAGTCGCGCACCTCGTTGTAGAGCGAATCGATTAGCTTGTTGTAGCGGGCCCGCAGCGCATCTGGGAAATCGCTGTCGGGGAAGTAGCTCAACAGCCACCTCACCCCCATGTCGATCATGTAGATCGCCGTCGATTCCAAGGGCTCGATGAACCCGCCCGACAGCCCGATCGCGACGCAGTTCTTGACCCAGGCATTGCGGTTCCGCCCTACCCGCATCGGAATGATCCGCGGCTCGGTATCGTCGGGGATCGGGCCGATGGTGGCCCGAAGGCTCGCCAGAAACTCGTCGCGCGCCTCGTCGTCACTGCGATGCGCCGAGGAAAACACATAGCCCGTGCCGATCCGGTTATAAAGCGGCACCCGCCAGGACCAGCCCGCGCCAAGTGCCACCGACCGCGTCACCGGCTCGATCTTCGCGGCGTCGGGATGCGGCACCTGCACCGCCATCGCCCGGTCGTTGGCCAGATACTTGGAATAGCTGACGAAGGGCTCGCCCAGCGCCTGGTTGATGATCATGCCGCGAAAGCCGGTGCAGTCGATCACCAGATCGACCTTGTGCCGCCCGCTGTCCTGTAGCTGCAGCGCGGCTATGTTGCCGGCCTCGTCCTGCTCGACCTCCAGCACGTTCTCGCGGATATGGCGCACGCCCTTGGCGGTGCAATGCTCGGTCAGAAGCGCGGCGAACTTGCCGGCGTCCAGGTGATAGGCGAAGCCGATCGACTGGTCGAATTCCTTGGCCCCGGCCTCGCGCGGTCCCTTGCGCGCGCCGACGAGGTCATTGGTGGCGGCATAGCTCGAGAGATAGTCTCGTTTGCCGGCGCCGAAGCGGTTGTAGTAGTAGGCCAGCTCGATCCCGCGGATCATCGGCGCCTTGGAAAACGGATTGATGTACGAGATCGGCGTGCCGTCCTTGTCGACGTTCCAGCCGTCGAAGCTGACGCCCAGTTTGAACGAGGCGTTGCAGCGCTTGAAGAACACCTTTTCCGAGATGCCCGCGCTTTGCAGCGTGCGCACCATGCCCGGCACGGTGGCCTCGCCGACGCCGACCGTCGGGATGTCCGGCGATTCGATCAGCGTAATCTCCAGGGGCTTCAGCCCGGCCTGTTCCTTGCGTCCATAGGCCTGCAGCAGCGCCGCGGTCAGCCACCCGGCCGTTCCGCCGCCCACGATCGTCACGCTTTTCAATGGCCTGCCCATTGCGTCCCCCGTCTTGCCGCGCTCGCCCGCTTCGCGCGGGTTTTCCTTGCGCCGAATCCTACGGACAGCCCGGCGCTCTGTCACGTCCAATTCCATTTAAACCGCGGCCAAGACACTTGTCATACCGCCGGTCGGGATGGTCTTTTGGCCGGCAGAGAGGACCCATGCTTCGCATACTCGCAGACCGCATCTACGGACGGCTCTTCACCGCGCAGGCGGTTGCGCTTTTGGGAACTGGGCTTCTGACCATCGCGCTGGGACTCACCGCGTTCGAACTCGAAGGCGACCGTGCCGGCCAGATCCTGGGCATTGCGCTGACGATCAAGATGCTGGCCTATGTCGGGCTCTCGCCCGTCACTACCGCGCTGGTGGCTGGGATGGATCGACGCCGCGTGCTGATCGCGGCCGACCTCGTCCGCGCCGGCGCTGCGCTTTGCCTGCCGTTCATAGACGCGGCCTGGCAAATCTATCTATTGATCTTCGTCCTCCAGGCCGCCTCGGCCACCTTCACCCCGACCTTTCAGGCGGTGATCCCGGACGTTCTTCCAGACGAGGGCGACTATACCCGTGCGCTGTCGCTTTCGCGGCTGGCCTATGACCTGGAAAACCTGCTCAGCCCGGTATTGGCCGGCCTGCTGCTCGCCCTGATCCTGCCCTCGGGCCTCTTCGTAGGCACCGCACTCGGCTTCCTGGTCTCCGCCGCGCTGGTCGCCAGCGTCCGCCTGCCCCGGGCCGAAGACCACGCCGACCGACCGTTCCGGGAGCGGCTGACCAAGGGCACGCGAATCTACCTGGCCACCCCGCGCCTGCGCGGTCTGCTGGCCCTGAACGCGACCGTCGCGGCCTTCACGTCGGTGGTGTTGGTACTCAGCGTCGTGGTGGCGCGCGGCATTTACCAAGGCTCTGAACAGGACCTCGCTGTGATCCTAGGCGCCTATGGGGTCGGCTCAATGGCGGTAGCCCTTGCCTTGCCGCGCCTTCTCGACCGGCTCGCCGACCGCGCGGTGATGCTGACGGCTGGTGCCGCCGGGGCGGTTTTGATGCTGGTCGGCGGGCTTTACGTCGTCACCGCCGGTTGGCCGGCATGGACGGCGACCTTGCTGCTTTGGCTCTGCCTCGGTGCCACCTATGCCGGCATCATGACCCCGTCCGGCCGGCTCCTGCGCCGCTCCGCAGGGTCGCAAAATCGCCCGGCCGTTTTCGCCGCGCAATTCGCGTTGAGCCACGCTTGCTGGTTGGTTGCCTATCCCGCCAGTGGCTGGCTGGGCTCTGCCGTCGGTATCGAAGCCACGATGATCGTGATGGGCGTCGCGGCCGCCGCCGGAGTCGCCGTGGCAGCCGCCGTCTGGCCCCGGGCAACCCGCGACGAGATCGAGCATGTCCACGCCGATCTTCCCCCCGACCACCCTCACCTGAAGGACGCCGTTCAGCGCGGCGGCGTCTGGGTCCACCGCCACACCTTCGTCATCGATGACGAACACCGGGTCTGGCCGACGTCTGGATAGCTCCGACGCCCAGTATGGCGCGACCCTGCACCCCACGGGTCACGGCTGCAGCCGGCGTCGTCGCCGGCTCAACTTGCTCCGCATGCTCCCAATCTGGTGGAGCGTCGAGAGTTGTGACCTCCACCGGGCCGTGGCGCGATCCCGAGATTTGCTCGTTCCGGACCGAATTCATCGCAGCGCTGGCTGCAATCAGGATCAGCGCCGCGAACCCCGCCATCAAGATTAGCAATCTATACATCGGCGATTCCGTTTCGCCCGAAAGATTGCCCAGAAAATCGGTCGCGACTGTGGCGGTATATGTACGTTTTAGGGGGAGTTAGCCGCGGATCGCCGCCAGCATCCGGTGCACGTTCTCCGGATCGGCGTCCGGCGTGATGCCATGACCCAGATTGAAGATATGCGGACCATTGGAATATGCCTCGACGATCCGTCGGGTCTCGTCGATCAGTGCCTGCCCACCGGTCACCATATGCTTTGGGTCAAGGTTGCCCTGCACGCAACCGTCGATCTGGACGTGCTTCGCCGCCCAGTCGGCATTCACCGAATTGTCGAGTGCGACGCAATCGGCGCCCGTCGCCTTCGCAAAGCCGACATAGGCCTCTCCGGCCTGACGTGGAAACACAATCACCGGTATGCCCGGGTACTTGGTCTTCAGCGCCGCGACTATCGCCTTGGCAGGCTCCAGCGCGTAGCGTGCGAAGGCTTCCCCTTGCAGTGACCCTGCCCAACTGTCGAACAGCTTGACGACCTCGGCCCCGGCCTCGATCTGCAGCGACAGGTACTCGATCGTCGCCTCGGTCAGGCGTGCCATGAGCGCATCGAAGAGCGCTGGCTGGCCCTCGCGCAAGCCGTGCGCCGGGCCCTGATCCGGCGTTCCCTTCCCGGCGATCATGTAGGTCGCCACCGTCCACGGCGCCCCAGCGAAGCCGATCAGCGTGGTCTCCGCCGGCAACTCGCGCGCCAGGATCCGAACCGTGTCGTAGACCGGCGCCAGTGTCTCATGGATCGCGTCGGCCGGTTTCAACGCGTCGAAATCGCCCTGCGCGGTCACCGTGGACAGCCGCGGCCCCTCGCCGGTGACGAACCACAGATCGGCCCCGAGCGCCTGCGGCACCAACAGGATATCGGCAAAGAGGATCGCCGCGTCGAAGCCATAACGCCGGATCGGCTGCAGCGTCACCTCGGCGGCCAGATCGGGCGTGTAGCAGAGCGACAGGAAGTCCCCGGCTTTCGCCCGCGTCGCCCGGTATTCCGGCAGATACCGCCCCGCCTGCCGCATCAGCCAGACCGGCGGCACCGCCTGCGCCTCGCCCGCGAGCGCCCGCATCAGTTTCTTCGCATGCGCCATGCCTGTCCCCGCCATCCGCCGCCGCGCCCCCTCGTCCCGCGCCGCGCCGCGATAGTCAACCTCGATCGCATTGTCAGCCCCCCACGACCCCGCTAGAGGTGGCCCATGACCCGGCTTCCTTCCCCAGACCGGCCGCTTAAGATCGGCACCCGCGGCTCGCCGCTGGCGCTGGCCCAGGCGCACGAGACTCGCGACCGCCTCGCTGCGGCCTTCGATCTGCCGAGCGAGGCCTTCGAGATCGCCGTGATCAAGACCACCGGCGACAATGCGCAGCTGATCGCCCAGGACCGGCCGCTGAAGGACCTCGGCGGCAAGGGCCTCTTCACCAAGGAGATCGAAGAGGCAATGTTGGCGGGCAGCATCGACATCGCCGTGCATTCGATGAAGGACATGCCGGTGGCGCAGCCCGCGGGCCTGATTCTTGACTGCTTTCTGCCGCGCGAGGACGTGCGCGACGCCTTCGTCTCGCCCAGCCTGACCGCGATCCGCGACCTGCCCGAGGGCGCGGTCGTCGGTACTTCCAGCCTGCGCCGTAAGGCCCAGCTTCTGAACCGCCGCCCCGATCTACGCATCGTGGAGTTTCGCGGCAACGTGCAGACCCGACTGAAGAAGCTAAAGGACGGTGTGGCCGAGGCCACTTTTCTGGCGATGGCGGGCCTGAACCGTCTGGGCGCCTCGGACGTGCCTCGCACCCCCATTGACACCGCCGACCTGCTGCCCGCCGTCGCGCAGGGCGCCATTGGGATCGAGCGACGGACCGAGGACAGCAATGCTGCCGCCTTGCTCGAAGCCATCCACGACGGCCCCACCGGCCAACGCCTGACGGCCGAGCGCGCCTTTCTTGCTGCCCTCGACGGGTCCTGTGAGACGCCCATCGCCGGGCTTGCCGAGCTCGACGACGGCACGATCCGCCTGCGCGGCGAGATCCTGCGCACCGACGGATCCGAGGCCCTGGCCGACGACGCAACCGGCGCCGTCGAGGACGGCGCCGAAATCGGCGCGGCGATGGCCAAGGCCCTACTGGCGCGGGCCGGAGACGGCTTCTTCGACTGGCGCTGAAAACCGCTTCGCAGCGGCTTGACCGCGCGGCTTGAAAACCGCGTTCCAAGGGCCGCTCAAACGGCCTTCCTGCAAGGCGTTTCTAAACGTCGCGCCGCCGATGTGGTGCATGTGGAGCATTGTGACCGTCGGGGAGTCGCAGACCATGTTTCTGGAGATGGTCACTCAAGCCTGTGCCCGGGCCGGGTTAACAGCGCCGAAGGCGCTCCGGCCCAGCGGCGGCCCGCCCCGGTGGGCTGCCGCTTTGGCTGACCTGGGCGCGTCGCAGGAATGGAAGATGTACTTTGCTGCCATAAAAGCGCGTCGTACAGCCGTCGACGCGGCATCCCGCGGGCCGCCGCTGGGCCGTGCGGGCAATCATCGCATCAAACCGAATTGGCCCTCGATGTTCCCAACCACGACCCGCCCGTTCCGGACCGCCACTTCGCCCCGGATCGCCCACCGCCTCACTCTGGCAACACCTTGCCCGGGTTGAGTATGCCCTTGGGGTCCAGCGCCGCCTTGATACCGCGCATCACCTCCACCGCCACCGGGTTCTTGCGTCGCGCCATCGACGGCTTCTTCGACAGCCCGATGCCGTGCTCGGCCGAAAACGACCCGCCGAGGTCCAGCGCCACTTCCTCGACTGTCTCCATGATCGCATCGTGCACGCTTGAGTCTTGCGACGCCGGCAGCACGGTGTAGTGCACGTTGCCGTCGCCCAGATGCGCCACAACCCGGGTCTCGGCGCGGGCATCGAGCCCCGGCAGCGCCGCCGCCATCCGGTCGAGGAACACCGCCACCTTGTCGAGCGGCACCGCGATGTCGTTGTTCACGATCGGCAGTCGGCCCAGCGTCACCTCGGCGGCATCCTCGCGCCGCTTCCACATCTCGGCCCGCTGCGCCTCTGACTTGGCGACGACGGCGTCCAGAACCGCGCCTTCCTCCATAAGCACCGCCAGTGTCTCTTCCAAATGCGCCACCACCGGCACCTCGCCGTCCGGCCCCGGCAAGGCATCCCGGGGCGCCGTGGCGCCGACCTCGACCATGATGTTCACCTCATGCGCCGCCTCGAACGGTTCGCGGGCATCCGGGAACTTCGCCAGATGCGCCTCCACATAGGCGCGCGGCATGTATTCGAAGGCCTCCACCATGCCGCCGGTCGCTTGCTGCAGCCGGTTGAGCAGAGTCAGCGCTTCCGGCAAACCCGGCGCCGCCACCATTGCCGTGGCATAGGCGGCGGGCTTCGGGAAGAGCTTCACCACGGCGGCCGTGATCAGCCCCAAAGTCCCCTCGGCCCCAATGAACAAGTCCTTGAGATCGTAGCCCGAATTGTCCTTGTGCAACTCGGTCATCAAGTCCATCACCCGCCCGTCAGCCAGAACGACTTCGAGCCCCAGGCACAACCCCCGCGTCGAGCCGTAGCGCACCACGTTCGATCCGCCCGCGTTGGTCGACAGCGCCCCGCCGATCATCGCCGAACCCCGTGCCCCGAAGGTCAGCGGAAACACCAGCGCGTGGGCCTCGGCCGCCGTGTGTAGGTTCGACAGGATGACGCCTGCCTCGACCACCGCGATCCGCGCCTCAGAACGGATCTCCCGCACCCGGTTCATCCGGTCGAGCGAGATCATCAGCGCGCCCTCGGCATGCGTCCCGCCCGCCAGCCCGGTATTGCCGCTGACCGGCACCACGGGCGTGCCGGTGTCATGCGCCAGCCGCATCACCCGGCTCACCTCGTCCGTGGACGCCGGCCGAACCACCGCCAGCGGATGGAACCGGTATTTGCCCGTCCAGTCGTGGTCGAACTTTGCGGTGTCGCCGCCGGTCAGCACGTGGCCAGGCCCGACGATCCCTTCAAGTTGCGCGGTCAACTCCATGCGCCTCCTCCCCAGGCAAGTTATGGGGACATGGCGCGATTTCCTCAAAGGAGCAAGCGCTCAAACCGATCTTCAGAGAGGATCAAACCGCTTGGCTGTGGCCCGCGGCGCTCATTTCGTAGGCGTCGAAGTGGCGCGCGATCATCCGGGCCAGCGGCCGGGCGTGGTCGCGGATCTCGACCGTTTCGTCTGAGACCTGCAGCATGCCGGGAAACGCCGCGTCCAACCCGTCCACCAAGGCTGCCGCCTGCGCGACGGGCTGACCCACCCGGTCCGCGGCCGCCGCCAGATCGACCCGGAAGTCGCAGAGAAGCGCCTCGATCACCGCGGCGCGCAGCAGGTCGTCCTCGGTGAATTTATGCCCGCGCTTGGTCGCGAACCGCCCGTCACGCACTGCGCCCTGATAGCCCGAGGTCGAGGCGTCGTTCTGCGCATAGCCCTGTCGGTAGCGCGAGATCGCCGAGGCCCCGAAACCGATCAGCGTCTCGGACTTGTCCTCGGTATAGCCCTGGAAATTGCGCCGCATGGTCCCGTTCCGCCACGCCACTTCCAACCCATCGCCAGGCCGGGCGAAATGGTCGATGCCGATCTCGGCGTAACCGTCCCATTTGAACAGATCGCGCGCCACGTTGAACAGTTCCAGCCGCTCCTCCGGCACCGGTAGCGCATCGGTCGGGATCAGCGCCTGGCGCTTGGCCATCCACGGCACGTGGGCGTAACCGAACAGCGCAACCCGGTCGGGGTTCAGTGACATCAGCAGTTGCACCGAATCCGAGATCTTCGTCCGGGTCTGGTGCGGCAGCCCATAGAGGATATCAACGTTCAGGCTCTCGATCCCGCGCGCTCTCAGCCCGTCGACCGCCGCCTTGGTCACCTCGTAGGTCTGCGGCCGGCCGATTGTCTCTTGGATCTGCGCGTCGAAGTCCTGAATCCCGATCGAGGCCCGGTTCATTCCCGCCGCCGCCAGCGCGTCGAGCCGCGCGTCGTCGATCTCGTTGGGATCGATCTCGACCGAAAACTGGGCATCCGCCGTCAGCGGCGCGACGTCGAAGATCGCCTGCGATAGCTCCGCGATCATTTCCGGCACCAAAAGCGTCGGCGTCCCACCGCCCCAGTGCAGATGCTCGATTTCGACCCCCTGCGGCAATTCGGCGCGAACCAGGTCCAACTCTGCCTTCAGCGAGCCCAGGTACGCCTCCACTGGCGCCGCCGTCGCGGTGCCCTGCGTCCGGCAGGCGCAAAACCAGCACAATCGCCTGCAAAACGGGATGTGGACATATATCGAGACCGTGTCGCGTTCAGGGATCGCCGCGATCCAATTCCGGGTCTCCAAGGGCCCCACGCTGTCCGAAAAATGCGGCGCTGTGGGATAGCTCGTATAGCGCGGCACGCGGGCATCAAACAGCCCCAACCGCTTGAGTTGTGCCTGGATCGTCATTAGCTTTCTATCACCCAGGATTCCCGTATCTACTTTGATCAGGATCAATTGGCAGGGACTTCGACCATGAACGATCTAGCCTTCGATCTGCGCAGTTGCTCTAACTGCCCGATCCGCCACCGGGCGGTTTGTGCGAAATGCGAGCCCGATGAACTGAGCCGCCTGGAAGAGATCAAGTACTATCGCAGCTACGAGGCCGGTCAGCCGGTGGTCTGGGCAGGCGATCAGATGGATTTCGTCGGCTCGGTGGTCACCGGCATCGCCACGCTGAGCCAAACCTTGGAAGACGGCCGCACCCAAATGGTCGGCTTGCTGTTGCCGTCCGATTTCCTCGGCCGCCCGGGCCGCGCCATCGCGCCCTACGACGTCACCGCCAATTCCGATCTGATGCTCTGCTGCTTCCGCCGCAAGCCGTTCGAGACGATGATGAACGAGACCCCGCATATCGGCCAGCGACTCTTGGAGATGACGCTCGACGAGTTGGACGCCGCACGCGAATGGATGCTGATCCTCGGTCGCAAGACCGCGCGGGAAAAGATCGCGAGCCTTCTGTCGATTATCGCCCACCGCGAGGCCGCTTTGCAGCAAAGCTCACCCCACGACGGGTCCAGTTTCGACCTTCCGCTGACCCGCGAGTCGATGGCCGATTACCTGGGTCTGACCTTGGAAACCGTCAGCCGGCAGATCTCGGCCCTGAAGCGCGATCACGTGATCGAGCTCAAAGGCAAGCGCAAGGTGATCATCCCCGATTTCGAGGCACTGATCGAAGAGACCGGCGACGACGCTGACGGCGGGATGCTCGTCTGACGGCCGCCGCCCCGGGGCCGGACGGACGTGATCGACTAAGCCGACGATCCCTTCGCGGAGATCAAATCCTCTCCGTTCCCCGTAGACCGATGCGCCGGGAATTGAGTAACACCGGATCTGCGCTCTTCGATGTCCGGACACCAATGGCCCTGAGCAGCTCATTCGACCCCGCAACCGGGATCATCACCGTCAGGGTGACCGGGACGATGACTGTTGCAGAGGTCGAACGCTTCATCGCCGACCTACCCGCGGTGCCAAGCCTCGGCGCACGAGCCGACACGATCTGGGACCTCGATGCCTACGACTTCTCGTCAGCCACCAAGTCGTTGTTCGAGCATTTCATCGAACGCCGGCAATCGATCCCCGAGCGCGCCTTGGCGCGCCTCGCCCTCGTCGCCTCCAGCGATTTGGGCTTCGGCATGTGCCGGATGTACCAACTGATGTCCGAGGCGCACGGCAACGTGCCCGAAGGCCAGATCAACGTCTTTCGCGATACCAAAGAGGCGACTGCCTGGCTCGCCAAACCCGAAACCTAGTGCGCCAACAGAACCGGCACCTCCGCCGCTTCCAACATGTTGCGCGTGGCGCCACCGAGGATCGACTCGCGGAACCGCGAATGGCCATAGGCGCCCATTACCAGCAAGTCCGCATTCTTATCGCCGCAGTGGCGGCACAGCACATCCGACACCCGCGGCATCGTCTTGGCCAAGACCGACACCTCGGCCCGCACACCGTGCCGCACCAGCATTTGGCTGAGCTGCCCGCCCGGGTCCGACCGGTCCGGCCCATGCGGCGGCGGATCGATCACCGTGATGTCCACCGCCCCCGCCTGCACCAGGAACGGCAAACCGGCACGGATCGCCGACAGCGCCTCGGCGCTTTCGTTCCAGGCGATAATCGCTTGGTCGATGGTATCGGGAAAATCCGACCTGTCCGGCACGATCACCACCGGCACGTGGCCGTTGAACAAACACGCTTCGACGATGGCCTCGTTTTCGTGCCCGCGCCCCGGCCCATAGGGTTTCGACAGGACCACTAGATCGGCCAACCGGGTCCGGTGCGCCACGAACGGTGTCAGCCCGGCCATCTGCGTGGTCGCCGCGGCAACCGCCCAGACGATGTCCTGGCCTTGCATGATGTCGTTGACCTTGCCCTCTAGCGCCTCGGCCTCGCCCTGCGCTTGCACCAGATTATCCTGAATAACCAAGGCATTGGCACCGGCATAGTAGAAGCCTGGTTGGGTCCGATCGATGCCGAGGCACAGGATGTCGAGATGGGCGTCTTGCAGATGCGCGATCTTGATCGCCGCCTGCAGCGCCGAGTCGTCGATTTCGAGGTCGGTGAGAACCGTGACGATGGATTTGTAGGCCATGTGAGTCCCCGGGCGTCTTTGCGTCTTCGCCCGCAGCCTGCGCAGCTTTGTCCCAAGCGTCTTTGACCTGCATCAACACGGTGCGGCGCGGAACCTTGACATGGATCAAGGCACCCCCGGCGCACGTGAGTCACATGCAAACTGTCGAATAGGATCTGCCGCCCGAATTGCGTCTTGTGCGCGCGTGTCAGTGCAAGGGCGGAGAAACAGAACGAAGGGACGACATATGTGGAATGCAATAAAACTGGTGGTGCTCGGCCTGATCGTGCTTTTTGCCGCGCTCGCCGCCAATTGGGGCCGTGACCTGGCCTATCAGGTGCACGCCATCATCATTCTGGCCGTGGCCGGTGGGTTGTTCGTCTGGACCCTCCGGCATGTGGGCGACGAACGGGTCCCCGTCAATCAGATGGAATACATGGACGGCGTGATCCGCGCCGGCGTGGTCGCCACCGCCTTCTGGGGCGTCGTCGGCTTTCTTGCCGGCGTCTTCATCGCCTTCCAACTGGCCTTTCCGGTGCTCAACTTCGATTGGGCCCAAGGCTACATGAATTTCGGCCGCCTGCGGCCCTTGCACACCAGCGCGGTGATCTTCGCCTTCGGCGGCAACGCGCTTTTGTGCACGTCGTTCTACATCGTCCAGCGCACCTCCGCCGCCCGCCTTTGGGGCGGCAACCTCGCCTGGTTCGTGTTCTGGGGCTACCAGCTTTTCATCGTGCTGGCCGCCACCGGCTATCTTCTGGGCGCCACCCAGTCGAAGGAATACGCCGAGCCCGAGTGGTACGTCGACCTTTGGATCACCGTGGTCTGGGTCGCCTACCTCTTGGTCTTCGCCGGCACGCTGATGAAGCGGAAAGAGCCGCATATCTACGTCGCCAACTGGTTCCTTCTGTCCTTCATCATCACCGTGGCGATGCTGCACCTGGTTAACAACCTGACCATCCCGGTGTCGATCTGGGGATCGAAGTCGGTGATAGTCTGGGCCGGCGTGCAGGACGCGATGACCCAGTGGTGGTACGGCCACAACGCCGTCGGCTTCTTCCTGACCGCCGGGTTTCTTGGCATGATGTACTACTTCGTACCCAAGCAAGCCGAACGCCCGGTCTTCAGTTATAAGCTGTCGATCATCCACTTCTGGGCGCTGATCTTCCTTTACATCTGGGCCGGCCCGCACCACCTGCACTACACCGCGCTGCCCGACTGGGCCTCGACCCTCGGCATGGTGTTCTCGGTGGTCTTGTGGATGCCCAGCTGGGGCGGCATGATCAACGGCCTGATGACGCTGTCGGGCGCCTGGGACAAGCTCAGGACCGACCCGATCATCCGGATGATGGTGATCTCGATCGGCTTTTACGGCATGTCGACCTTCGAGGGCCCGATGATGTCGATCCGCGCGGTCAACTCGCTGTCGCACTACACCGACTGGACCATCGGACACGTGCATTCCGGCGCCTTGGGCTGGAACGGCATGATCACCTTCGGCTGCCTCTACTTCCTGGTGCCGAAGCTCTGGAACCGCGAGCGGCTCTACTCGCTGGCGATGGTCAACTGGCACTTCTGGCTCGCCACCATCGGCATCGTGCTTTACGCCGCGTCGATGTGGGTCACCGGCATCATGGAAGGCCTGATGTGGCGCGAAGTCGACGCACAAGGGTTCCTGGTGAACTCGTTCGCCGACACCGTCGCCGCCAAGTTCCCGATGTACGTGGTCCGCGGCCTGGGCGGGGTTCTGTACCTCACCGGCGCCATCATCATGTGCTACAACCTCTGGATGACCGTGCGCGCGCAGCCGAAGACCTCGGATGCGCCTGCCATGGCTCCCGCGGAATAAGGAGAGACGGTCATGGCCATTCTGGACAAACACGCCGTCCTGGAAAAGAACGTCACGCTGCTGGCGGTCTGCTCCTTCCTCGTCGTCACCATCGGTGGCATCGTCGAAATCGCGCCGCTGTTCTACCTCGAGAACACCATCGAGAAGGTCGAAGGCGTGCGCCCCTACAGCCCGCTCGAACTGGAAGGGCGCAACATCTACATTCGCGAGGGCTGCTATGTCTGCCACAGCCAGATGGTGCGCCCGATGCGGGACGAGGTCGAACGCTACGGCCACTACTCGCTGGCGGCCGAATCGATGTACGACCATCCGTTCCAATGGGGCTCGAAGCGGACGGGTCCCGACCTGGCGCGCGTCGGCGGGCGGTATTCGGACGACTGGCACGTCGCCCACCTGATCGACCCGCAATCGGTGGTGCCCGAATCGGTGATGCCGAAATACGGCTACCTCAAGGACAAGCTGCTCGAGCCGGACTACATCGGCGAAGAGATGGCGACGCACCGGATCGTCGGCGTGCCCTACACCGACGAGATGATCGAGGTTGCCGCCGCGGACTTCCGCGATCAGGCCGATCCCGACAGCGACTACGATGCACTGTTGGAACGCTACCCCGGCGCACAGGTCCGCAACTTCGACGGTGAACCTGGAGTGTCCGAAATGGACGCGCTGATCGCCTATATGCAGATGCTCGGAACCCTGGTCGATTTCTCGACCTTCACCCCCGACGCTAGCCGATAGGAGGAGGGAAACATGGATACCTATTCCCTCCTTCGCGAATTCGCCGACAGTTGGATGTTGCTTGCGCTGTTCCTGTTCTTCATCGGCGTCATCGTCTGGGCCTTCCGCCCCGGCAGCCGCGCCGTGCACAAGGACATCGCCAACATCCCGTTCCGGCATGAAGACAAACCCGCCCAGGATACGGAGGCGCGGACATGAGCACCGAAGAAAAGAAGAACGAAGCCGGCTACGGCACAACCGGCCACGTCTGGGACGGGCTGGAGGAATGGAACAACCCGCTGCCGCGCTGGTGGGTCTGGACCTTCTACGCCACCTGCCTCTGGGGTCTGATCTACACCATCGCCTACCCGGCCTGGCCACTGGTCGACCGCGCCACCGCCGGTTTCCTGGGCTACTCGACCCGCGCCGAGGTGGCCGAACAGATCGCCGAGGTCGACGCCCAGAACGCCGATCTGAGGACCGCGCTGGCAGAGGCGGACCTGACCATGATCTCCGACAATGCCGACCTGCAGAACTACGCGGTCCAGGGCGGCGCCGCAGTGTTCCGCGCCAATTGCTCGCAATGCCACGGCTCGGGCGCGGCAGGCGTGCAGGCGGCGGGCTACCCGAACCTGCTCGACGACGACTGGCTCTGGGGCGGCACGATTGACGAGATCGCCTATACGATCACCCACGGCATCCGCAACGAACAGTCGCCCGACTCGCACTGGTCCGAAATGCCTGCCTATGGACGCGACGAGATCCTCGGCGAGGACGAAATCGGCCAGGTCGTGCACTACGTCCTGCAGATTTCGGGCCAGGAGCATGACGCCGCCAAGGCGACCCCGGGGGCCGAGCTGTTCCTGAACGAATGCTCCGGCTGCCACATGGAAAACGGCATGGGCGATCCGACCCAGGGCGCTCCGAACTTGACGGATGCGATCTGGCTTTATGGCGGCACCGAAGAGACGCTGACCGAGACGATCACCAATGCTCGCTTCGGCGTGATGCCGGCCTGGTCGGAAGAATGGCGCGCCGCGGGCGGCCTCGACCAGGCCGAGATCAACGCGGTCGCGGCCTATGTCCACCAGCTGGGCGGCGGCCAATGAACTAAACGGGGGCGGCGTCCCGCCCCCGTCCGGCATCCTCCGGAGGCGCAAGCCAAAGGGGGAGGGAGGTGCCGGTCCTCGATCCTGTTCGCGCGTTTCTTCGGGATCGGCACCTCTTTAACCTACCCCGGACATGTAGCTTTTCAAAGCACCGAGCCGCCCTAGGGCGGCTCACGTTTTCGTGGCAAGGCCAAGCCGCTTCGACGCGGCTTGTGCACGCGGTTTCGAAATCGCTTTCCGCAAGGCGTTTCGAAACGCCTTGCCCCGCGTAGGGCTCAGCGGTCGTCCCGCTGTCTTTGCGTCCCAAACCGGAACAGCCGGAACCGGCGCCGGGGCTTGGCGTCCTGCGCTTCGCGCAGCCGGGGCGGTGCGATCCGGTCGGTGCGTGCGGCGATCATGAAAGTTTGGGCGTAGGGGTTGATCATCTGTCTTCTCCTGGGGCGTGTTGTTTCCTGCTCATGGATATTGCGTCAAACGCCGATCCATGCCAGTCAGGAATTCTTGCAACCCGTAATCCAGGCTTACAAATGCTCCGCTCCCTGCCGCCGCTGGCCCAGCTCCGCGCCTTCGCCGCGCTGGCCGAGACCGGCGCGATGTCCGCCGCCGGCGATCTCTTGAACGTCAGCCACGCCGCGATCAGCCAGCAGGTCCGCGCGCTCGAGGCGCATCTGGGCACCCGGCTCGTCGCCAAGGACGGCCGCGGTGTCGCCCTGACCGCAGATGGCGAGCGCCTGGGCCAGACCCTCGCTAACGCCTTCGGCGCCATCGCGCGCGAGGTCGAGGCGCTGACCGGCGCCGACGCCGACCGCCCGCTGCAGGTCACCACCACGCCAATGTTCGCCGCCGGCTGGCTGATGCCGCGGATCGCTGATTTCCACGACCGCCACCCCGATGCCGAGCTGATGGTCAACCCCAGCCCCGGGCTCAGCGACCCAGCGCCCGGCGGCTTCGACCTCGCCATCCGCTACGGCCACGGCACCTGGCCCGGGCTCGACGCCGAGCTGCTGGTCGAGTCGGATTTTCTGATCATGGGCGCGCGCCGCCTGCTTGACGGCCGCCGCATCGACAGCCCGCGCGATCTGCTGGCGCTGCCCTGGCTGCAGGAGCTCGGCACCAATGAGGTCGCCGAGTGGCTCGCGGCCCAGGGCGTCACCGAGGCGCGGGTCAAGAGCCTCACCCACTTGCCCGGCAATCTGCTGCTGGACGGGCTGCGCGCCGGCCAGGGCATCGCCGCGACCAGCCGCACCTTCGTCGAGGCCGACATCGCCCGCGGCGATCTGCAGGTGCTGTTCACCGACGCCGACTCGGGCACCGGCTATTTCATCGTCACTCCGCCCGGCGTTCTGCGCCCCAAGGTGCGCGACTTCATCCGTTGGCTGCGCCGCCAGGCCCAGCACGAGTCCGGGTGACGCCAAATCGGGCCGAGGGCGGCTCTTGGGGCTGGAGGGGACAACGGAGCGCTCCGGGCACGGACTCAAGGGGCACAGCCCCGCCGTGCCCATCGCCAACCCGCCCCGGAGGGGTGGCGATCTGTCTGGACCTGCGCACCGCGTGAGGTCCTTCGGACTCGACAGCCATAAAGCGCCGCCGCTCAAAGGTCGGATCGACACCCCGCGGGTTGGCGATGAGCACGGCTTCTCACTTCCCGGGCAAGAGGCGCCAGGTGGTCCTTCGGGCGAACCGCCCCTGAACCATCGCCCGACTGCCGCCCTCAGGCGCCGAGGCGTCATACCAGACTCATATGCGAGTCATATGGAATTCATACGCCCCCGGCTAAACATGCGCCGAATTTACTTGATTCAGGTCAAAGCCGGGCCGCGCGGCATCTGCGACATATTCCAAAATCGCAATGATTCCCGGATTCCGCCAGCCATGAGCTCGTCCGAAACCCCCTCGCTCTACGCCGCCCGCGAGCCTGTCTTCCCTCGGCGCGTCAGCGGGAAATTCCGCACCGGCAAGTGGGCCATCATGGCCATCACCCTCGGCATCTACTACCTGTCGCCCTGGATCCGCTGGGACCGGGGGCCGAATCTGCCCGACCAGGCGATCCTCGTCGACCTGGCCAATCGCCGCTTCTTCTTCTTCTGGATCGAAATCTGGCCGCACGAGTTCTATTTCATCGCCGGGCTCTTGATCATGGCCGGCCTCGGCCTCTTCCTTTTCACCTCCGCCATGGGCCGGGTCTGGTGCGGCTATGCCTGTCCCCAGACCGTCTGGACCGACCTCTTCATCCTCACCGAGCGCTGGATCGAGGGCGACCGCAACGCCCGGGTGAAGCTCTGGAAGGCCAAGTGGGACATCCGGAAAATCCGCCTGAGGATCAGCAAATGGCTGGTCTGGGCACTGATCGGCCTGGCCACCGGTGGCGCTTGGGTGTTCTACTTCACCGACGCTCCCGCGCTCGCGGTCAACCTCATCACCGGCGACGCCCATCCCATCGCCTATACCACGATGGCGGTTCTGGCGCTGACGACGGTCCTGTTCGGCGGTTTCGCCCGCGAACAGGTCTGCATCTACATGTGCCCCTGGCCCCGCATCCAGGCCGCGATGATGGACGAGGACACCATCACCATCGGCTACCGCGACTGGCGCGGCGAACCGCGCGGCAAGCACCGCAAGGCCGCCGGCGCCGAAGCCTTAGGTGACTGCATCGACTGCAACGCCTGTGTCAACGTCTGCCCGATGGGCATCGACATCCGCGACGGCCAGCAACTGGCCTGCATCACCTGTGGCCTCTGCATCGACGCCTGCGACGACGTGATGGACAAGATCGGCAAGCCCCGCGGCCTAGTCGACTACCTCGCGCTGACGGATGAGACCCGCGAGCGCGAGGGCCAGCCGCCGCGGCCCGTGTGGAAGCACGTGATGCGTCCGCGCACCATCCTCTACACCGCGCTCTGGTCGCTGGTCGGCGTCGCCCTCGTCGTGGCGCTCTTCATCCGCCAGGACATCGACGTTACGGTAGCGCCGATCCGCAACCCGGTCTTCGTCACCCTGTCCGACGGCACGATCCGCAACACCTATGACCTGCGGCTGCGCAACAAGCACGGCGAGGACCGCCCGTTCCGCATCTCCGTCAAGGGCGACCCGGCGCTGCGCATCCAACTTGAGGGCACGCCGTACGAGGCCGTCGACGTCCCCGCAGACGAAACAAAGCTGCAGCGCGTCTATGTCCTCTCCCCCCGCGGCTCGGTCCCTGCGATCCTAGACCGCACCGAAATCCGCTTCTGGGTGGAAGACCTCGCCAGCGGCGACCGCGTATACAAAGACAGCGTCTTTAACGGGACAGGCCCATGATCACAAAACCAATCACCGGCCGCACGGTCTTCATCATCACCGCCTCGGCCTTCGCCGTCATCATCGCCGTCAACGTCTTCATGGCGACCATGGCGATCGGCACCTTTCCGGGGCTCGAGACCAAGAACTCCTACGTCGCCAGCCAGAAATTCGACGCCGACCGCGCCGCCCAGCTGGACCTCGGCTGGCAGGTCTCGGCCGAGGTCGCGGGCACTTACCTGCGCCTCAGCATCCTCGACGCCGATGGCCGGCCCGTCGATCCCGCCACGCTTGAGGCCACACTCGGCCGCGCCACCCATGTCGGCGAGGACCAGACCCCGGCCTTCACCTTCGACGGCACGGCCCATGTCGCCCCGATCGATCTCGCTCCCGGCAACTGGAACCTGCGGATGACCGCTACAGCGAAGGACGGCACCGCCTTCCGCCAGCGCGTCGTACTCTACGTGGACGAGCCTAAGTGACTGCCCAAGCCTCCGCCTGCCCCGCCTGCTCCGCCGCCCCCGCGGCGGAAGGCCTCGCGAGCACGGCGAAAGGCGACACCCAGATTCTTCTAAGCCTGCCAGAGATTCACTGCGCCGGCTGCATCGCCGGCGTCGAGCGCGCGCTGCACGCCATGCCCGGAGTCGCCCAAGCCCGGGTCAACCTCACGCTGAAGCGCGCCACCATCGAGGCCGACGACACCACCGACGCCCCGACGCTCGCCCGCGCGCTCACCGCGCAGGGCTACCAGGCCCACGAACTCGACGGCGCCACCCTCGCCGCCAGCCAGACCGACACGAGAGGCCGCGAACTGCTGATGCGCCTCGGCGTCGCGGGCTTCGCGATGATGAACGTGATGCTGCTGTCCGTCGCCGTTTGGTCCGGTGCCACCGACGCCACCCGCGACCTGTTCCACTGGATCAGCGCCGCCATCGCGCTGCCGACCATCGCGTTCTCGGCCCAGCCGTTCTTTCGCAACGCGTGGTCCGCACTCAGCGCCTGGCGGCTCAACATGGATGTGCCGATCTCGCTGGCGATCCTCCTGGCCGCCGGCATGTCGGTCTACGAGACCATGCAATCGGGCGCGCACGCCTATTTCGACGCCGCCCTGTCGCTGACCTTCTTCCTACTGGCGGGCCGCTATCTTGACCACCGCACCCGCACCGTCGCCCGCTCCGCCGCGCAAGAACTCGCCGCGCTCGAGGTGCCGCGCGCTCTTAAAGTGACCGGCGACGCCGAGGCCATGACCCCGATCGCAGAGCTTGCCCCAGGCGATCTGGTTCGCGTCCTCCCCGGTGCCCGCGTCCCCGTCGACGGCGTCATCGAGACGGGCCAATCCGAAGTCGACCGCAGCCTGCTAACGGGCGAGAGTCTCCCGGTGTTCGCCGGCCCCGACGCCTGCGTCAGTGCGGGCGAGGTCAACCTCACCGGCGCGCTCACGGTCCGCGTTACCGCAGCTGGCGAGGACAGCACGCTGCACCGCCTGGCCGACCTCGTCGCCTTGGCCGAGACCGCGCGCAACCGCTACACCTCGCTGGCCGACAAGGCCGCGCGCGTCTACGCCCCGGTCGTGCACCTCCTGGCGCTCGGCGCCTTCATCGCCTGGGTCTGGATCAGCGGCGATGTGCGCCTGTCGCTCAACATCGCCGTGGCCACGCTGATCATCACCTGCCCCTGCGCCCTGGGCCTTGCCGTGCCCGCCGTCACCACGGCCGCGTCCGGACGCCTGTTCCGCAGGGGCATGCTGATCAAGAACGCCACCGCGCTGGAACGCCTCGCCGAGGTCGACACGATTGTTTTCGACAAGACCGGCACCCTGACGGAAGGCCGGCCGGACCTCGCCGATCCCGGGACCTACGCCGCCGAAGACCTCGTCCTGGCCCAATCGCTCGCCCGCGGCTCGTCACATCCCCTGGCCGCCGCCTTGGCCGATCTCGACACCGACGTCATACCGACGCAATACCGACGTTTTACAGACATCGAGAATCTGCGCGAAATCCCCGGGCACGGGGTCGAGGCCGACTGGCAGGGCCAGACCCTGCGCCTGGGCCGTGCTGACTGGGTCGGCGCCACCCCGGTGCCCGGCACCGCGACCTATCTCAGCGTCGGCAACCGCACCGTCGCCTTCCGGTTCACTGACGCCCTACGCGATGGCGCAGAGGACGCCGTGACGGCCCTCAAAGCGCAAGGCAAGTCCGTCATCCTGCTTTCGGGCGACCACCCCGCCGCCGTCGCCGATATCGCCGCCCGCACCGGCATCGACGCCTTCGAATCCGGCGTGCTACCAGACGAAAAAGCCCTCTACATCAAGCACCTGCGCGAATCCGGCCATAAGGTCCTGATGGTCGGCGACGGCCTCAACGACACCGCCGCGCTTGCCGCCGCCCACGCCTCGATCTCGCCCGCCAGCGCACTCGAGGCCACCCGCGTCGTCTCCGACATCGTCCTCTTGGGTGCCTCCCTGGAGCCGCTGGCCGACGCCGTCGCCACATCGAAATCCGCCACCCGCCGGATCTTGGAAAACTTCGGCATCGCCGCAGCGTACAACGCCATCGCCATCCCCGTCGCGCTCGCGGGCTTCGCCACCCCCCTCGCCGCAGCCCTCGCAATGTCGTTCTCGTCCATCTCCGTCACCCTCAACGCCTTGAGATTGCGCTAGAAAATGGAAGTCCTGGCGATCCTGATCCCGGTCTCGCTGTTCCTCGGCGGCCTCGGCCTTGCCGCGTTTTTCTGGACGCTGAAATCGAAGCAATACGACGACCCCAAGGGCGACGCGCACCGGATTCTCAGCGACGAATACGACGACAAGCCCAAGCCATAGCGCCAGAGGTCTGCTAGGCTGCCAATGACGGAGGCCTGACCTATGCGCTCATTCGGCGAAATCTACGCCATCGCCGCCGACCGCAAGGGCGGCCCGGACGCGCTTGAGGCGCAGCTCGAGCCGCCGCTAAGCCCCTCGGAGCTAGAGAGAATTCCAGACGACCGCTGGCTGTCGCAATTCTCGAAGAACGTCTTCAGCGCGGGCTTCAACTGGAAGGTCATCGAGACCAAATGGCCCGGTTTCGAAGAGGCGTTCCACGGCTTTGACATCGGCAAATGCGCGATGATGGACGACGCCTGGTTCGACGAACTGATCCAAGACACCCGCATCGTCCGGCACGGCGCGAAAATCCAGTCGGTCCGCGACAACGCCGCGTTTCTTCAAGAGCTTGCTACAGAACATGGGACCGCCGCCAAATGCTTCGCCCATTGGCCAAAGGAAGATTTCATCGGTCTTCTGGACCTGCTGAAGAAACGCGGCACCCGCCTCGGCGGAAATTCCGGCGCCTACGCCCTGCGCTTCATCGGCCTCGACAGTTTCATCCTCAGCCGCGACGTCGTGGCCCGGCTGATCGCCGAGGGCGTGATCGACAAGCCGCCCACCTCGAAGGGGGCCATGGCCAAGGTGCAAGAGGCCTTCACCGAGTGGCGCCGGCAATCCGGACGCTCGCTCAAAGAGATCAGCCGGGTCTTGGCGATGAGCACCGGGTAGACAGATTTTCGACGAAAATCTGACCACAAAACCTCGTCGAGGTTTTGTCCCCAGGATGTCCGTGAAATCCTGCGCCGCCGGTCACTCGACCCGCGCGATCAGCTCCAGCACGGCCGGCCCCAGCCCTTCGACGATCAGCGCCACGCCCTCGGCGTTCGGGTGGATGCCGTCGGCCTGCATATAGCGCTGGACCGCGCCTGCTTCCTCCGCCCGCTCCGACAACGGGCCCAGGAAGCTCGCCACATGCAGCGCACCGAATTCCGCAGCCAACTCCGGATACATGGCGTCGAAATCCCGTTTGAAGTCAGGCCCGTAGTTGCCCGGCGCCGTCAGACCGACCAGCATCACCTCGACCTCGGCACCGTCGGCCGCCTGCAGGATACCGGCCAAATTCGCCCGGCTCACCGCGGGATCGATCCCACGCAGCAGGTCGTTTCCGCCAAGGGCCACGATCATCGCATCGACCTCGGGCGTCAGCGTCCAGTCGACCCGGGACAGCCCGCCTTGCGTCGTGTCGCCCGACACCCCGGCGTTCAGCACCCGCGCCTCGGCGCCCTGCGCCACCAGCCAGCGTTCGAGCTGCGGCACGAAGCCGTCCTCGGGCACCAGCCCGTAGCCCTGGGTCAGGCTGTCGCCCAAAGCCGCGATCACCACCGGCTCCGCCTGCGCCGTCCCTGCCAGCAGAACTGCGCCGCAAAGGTTGCGCAGCGCACGCATCACCCCATATCCCAAACCGAGACCCCGCCAAAGGACGCGCCCCATGTCTGAAACTGTCGTCGCCCTCGACAACGCCCGGCTGTCGCTCGAAGGCAATGCCGGCCGGGTCGACATCCTCAAGGGCATCTCGCTTGCGATCGAGCGGGGCGAAACGCTGGGGCTGGTGGGGCCGTCGGGGTCGGGCAAGTCGTCTCTCCTCATGCTCATGGGCGGGCTCGAGCGGGCCACAGCCGGGCGGATCGCGGTGCTGGGCCAGGACCTGACCGCGATGAACGAAGACGCTCTCGCGCGCTTCCGCCGCCATCATATGGGCGTGGTGTTTCAATCCTTCCACCTGATTCCGACGATGACGGCGCTGGAAAACGTCGCCACGCCGCTGGAACTGGCCGGAGCGGCCGACGCCTTCGACCTGGCCGAGGCCGAACTGGCCGCAATGGGGCTCGCCGAGCGCACGCATCACTACCCCGCTCAGATGTCCGGTGGCGAGCAGCAGCGCGTGGCGCTGGCCCGCGCCGCCGCGCCGCGGCCCGACATCCTGTTGGCGGACGAGCCCACCGGCAATCTCGACGGCGCCACAGGGCAGGCCATCATGGACCTGCTCTTCGGCCTGCGCGACCGGCACGGCGCCACGCTGGTCCTGGTCACCCATGCCCCCGATCTCGCCGCCCGCTGCGACCGCGTGGTGCGGCTGACCGACGGCCGCCTGGCGCCGGACGAGATCCGGGACGCCGCCGAATGAGCCTGCCGAACGCCGCCCGAATCGCCCGGCGCGAGCTGCGCGGCGGGCTGCGGGGCTTCCGCGTCTTCCTGGCCTGCCTTGCGCTCGGCGTCGCGGCCATCGCCGCGGTCGGTAGCGTGCGCGCCTCGATCGAGGTGGGGCTGCAGCGCGAGGGCGCGGTGATCCTGGGCGGCGATGCCGAGATCCAGTTGACCTACCGCTTCGCCGAGCCTCAGGAACGTGCCTGGATGGAGGCCAACGCCACGACGGTTTCGGAGATTGTCGATTTCCGGTCGATGGCCGTGGCCGACCGCGACGGCGGGACCGAGCGCGGGCTGACCCAGGTCAAAGGCGTCGATGCCGCCTATCCGATCTATGGCGTGGCCGAGCTGGACCCGCCGATGCCGCTCGCCGAGGCTTTGGACGGCGCTGACGGCCTGCCCGGCGCGGTGATGGACGGCGTGTTGATCGGGCGCATGGGTCTGGCCGTCGGCGACCGATTCCGGCTTGGCACCCAGGACTTCGTGCTGATGGCCGCGCTGATGCACGAGCCCGACGGCGCTGGCGGTGGGTTCGGCCTCGGCCCCCGCACCATCGTCCGCACCGAGGCGCTGCAGGTCTCGGGCCTGTTGCAGCCCGGCACGCTTTACGAGACCGCCTACCGCCTGGAATTCGTCGAAGGCACGGACCTCGCAGCGATGGAGGCCGCGGCGGCGCAGGCCTTGCAAGAGGCGGGTCTGCGCTGGCGCGACAGCCGCAATGGCGCGCCCGGCGTCACCGAATTCGTCGACCGCCTGGGCGCCTTCCTGGTGCTGGTTGGGCTCGCCGGGCTGGCCGTCGGCGGGGTCGGCGTCTCGGCCGCAGTGCGCGCCTATCTCGACGAGAAGACCGGCGTGATCGCCACGCTCAAGACCCTCGGCGCCGAGACCCGCACCATCTTCGTCGCCTATGCGCTGCAGATCGCCGCGCTCACCGCGCTCGGCATCGCGCTTGGGTTGATCCTCGGCGCGCTGGCGCCGCTGGCCTTCGCGCCGCTGATCGAGGCCCGCCTGCCGCTGCCCGCCGCCTTCGGCCTGCACCCCGCCCCGTTGGCCGAGGCGGCGCTTTACGGCGCGCTTGCGGCCGCGCTCTTCACGCTTTGGCCGCTGGCCCGGACCGAGCAGGTGCGCGCCGCGGCGCTCTTCCGCGACGGCGCGCTGCACCGGCTGGCTTGGCCGCGCTGGCCCTATCTCGCCGTCTCCGCAGCGATCCTGGCGGCGCTGATCGCCACTGCGGCGACGCTTTCGGGCCTCGTCACCCTGACGCTCTGGTCCGCCGCCGGGCTTTTCGCCGCCTTCGTCGTGCTGATCGCCATGGCGCTCGCCACCCGTCGGCTCGCCCGCCGCGCCGCCCGGGCCCGCGCCGTGCGGGGACGCAGCGCGCTGCGCATGGCGCTTGGGTCCGTCGGGGGGCCGGGCAGCGAGGCCGGCTCGGTGGTGCTGTCGCTCGGGCTTGGGCTGACCGTGCTGGCCGCCGTCGGGCAGATCGATTCAAACCTGCGCGGCGCCATTGCCCGCGACCTGCCGGACGTGGCGCCGAGCTATTTCGTCGTCGACATCCAGAACGACCAGCTGCAGGGCTTCCTCGACCGTACCACCGGCGATCCCGGCGTCGCCAGGGTCGAAAGCGCGCCGATGCTGCGGGGTGTGATCACGCAGATCAACGGCCGGCCAGCGCGCGAGGTGGCCGGCGAGCATTGGGTGCTGCAGGGCGACCGCGGGATCACCTATTCGGCCGCGCCTCCCGCCGGGGCCGAAGTGACGGCGGGGACCTGGTGGGACGCCGATTACACCGGCCCGCCACAGGTGAGCTTCGCCGCCGAAGAGGCCGCCGAGATGGGGCTGCGGCTGGGCGACGAGATCACCATCAACGTGCTCGGCCGCGACATCGCCGCGCGGATCACCAGCTTCCGCAACGTCGACTTCTCGACCGCCGGGATCGGTTTTATCCTGTCGATGAACCCCGGCGCGCTGGCCGGGGCGCCGCACACCCACATCGCCACTGTCTATGCCGAGCCCGAGGCCGAGGCGCAGCTGTTGCGCGACATCGGCGGGGCCTATCCCAACATCACCATGATCCGGGTGCGCGACGCCATCGATCGGGTCAGCGAGGTGCTGTCGGGGATCGCCGCGGCGACCACCTATGGCGCGATGGCGACGCTGGTGACCGGGCTGATCGTGCTGATCGGCGCCGCCGCGGCCGGCGAGCGGGCACGGACCTACGAGGCGGCGATCCTGAAGACGCTCGGCGCGACCCGGGGCTCGGTGCTGACGAATTTCGCGCTGCGCTCGGCGATGTTCGGTCTGGCGGCGGGGCTGGTGGCCATCGCCGCCGGCGGGCTGGCGGGCTGGGCGGTGACGACCTTCGTGATGGAGACCGAATTCCGGTTCGAGCCGGTCTCGGCCGTTGCCATCGTGACCGGCGGCGTGCTGACGACCTTGGGGGCCGGGCTGGCCTTTGCCTGGCGGCCGCTTGCGGCCCGCCCGGCCCAGGTGTTGCGGGCGAGCGAATAGCCCGGGGCGGGTGCCGCTGCCGTCGCTTGGGTGAGCGAGGCAAGGCAGTCCCCAGGGGCGGCGCCTAGATGCGAATGCCGGGGACTGAACGCCTCAATGAACGGACACTTAGCGAGGAGCCGTGCCCATCGCCGACCCGCGGGGTGGCGAGCCAGCCTTAGAACGGCAGTACTTTATGGCTGTCGCGTCCGTAGGACCTCACGCGGTGCGCGAGCCTCGACAAATCGCCACCCCTCCGGGGCGGGGCGGCGATGGGCACGGCGGGGCTGCGCCCCTTGATTCCGTGCCCGGGGCAGAGCGCGACACCATAACGCCCAGCCCCGTCAAACCGACTTGCGCGCCTTCAGCGCCGCCGTGATGGTGCCGTCGTCGAGATAGTCGAGCTCGCCGCCGATCGGCACGCCCTGGGCCAGCGACGTCACCCGCACGCGGTGTTCCAGCTGGTCGGCAATGTAATGCGCCGTCGTCTGGCCATCGACGGTGGCGTTCAGGGCCAGGATCACCTCGGTGACGTGTTCGGCCTCGACCCGGTCGAGCAGCTTGGGGATGCGCAGATCCTCAGGCCCCACCGCATCGAGCGCCGACAGCGTGCCGCCCAGCACGTGGTAGCGGCCCTTGAACACCGCGGCACGCTCCATCGCCCAGAGATCGGCCACATCCTCGACCACGCAGATCTCGCCATTGGCCCGTTTCTCGGCCGCGCAGATCGCACAGATCTCGGCGGTCGAGACGTTGCCGCAATTGAGGCATTCGCGCGCTGTCGCCGCTACGCTATGCATCGCGTCGGCCAAGGGCGTCATCAAGAGCCCGCGCTTCTTGATCAGATGCAGAACCGCGCGGCGGGCCGAGCGCGGCCCAAGCCCCGGCAGCTTGGCCATCATCTCGATCAGGGTCTCGATGTCCTTCGGCGTGTCGCTCATGGCGCGCCGCCGGGGGCGCTGCCCCCGGACCCCCGGGATATGTCCGGCCAGATGAAGATCGCGCCCAAGCCGGTCAGAACGGCAGCTTCATGTCCGCCGGCAGGCCCAGGCCTTCGGTGATCTTCTGCATCTCTTCCCGGCCGCGCTCAGCCGCCTTGGCCTGCGCGTCTTTGACAGCGGCCAGGATCAAGTCCTCGGCGACCTCCTTGTCGTCGGGCGAAAAGATCGACGGGTCGATCACGAGCCCGGTCAGCTCGCCCTTGGCGGTGGCGGTCGCCTTGACCAGGCCCGCGCCGGCCTCGCCGGTCACCGTGATGGTCCCGAGCGCATCCTGCATCTCGGCCATCTTTTCCTGCATTTCCTTGGCTTTCTTCATCATCCCGGCCATGTCGCCGAGATTGCCGAGGCCTTTGAACATGGGCTCACTCCGTTAGTCGGTCCGCTTGGGAAGGGGGGCGGTGTAAAGGACCGTCGCCACACATATCGCAGCCACGGCGGCGATGAACAAGGCGGGCGATCCGACGCAGCCCTCGGCGCGCGAGGCGGCCTGCAGGCCGGAGGGGTCGACCATGGTCAGAAAGGTCACCAGCGCCGTCCACAGCACCACCACCGCCAGCCCGCCCCACTGGCTGCGGAACCGCAGCGCCGCCAGCGTGGCCAATAGAAGCACCAAGACCGGCACGGTGGTGACCAGAAACAGTGCCTCGGACAAAGTGGACATCGGCGATCCGTCCCAATCCGGGCGCACCGTGGCGCAAGCCTCGGCGACCGCCTGGGTCGGCAGCGCAGCGAGGATCAGTCCTCTTCGAAGGGATCCCATTCCTCGTCCACTTCCGGCAGCGCCTCGGTCTGAGCCTCGGCGGCGATGTCCTCAAGCGTGCGGATCTCGGTAATCCGAGCATCGGGAAAGGCGTCGAACACAGCCTGTACCAGGGGATGTTCCTTGGCCTCGGCCTCGAGCGCCAGGCGGTCGGCGTCGCGGACCTCTGCGACGGTCTGCCCACCGCCCTCGGCGACGACACTGACGGCCCAGCGGACGCCGGTCCAGAGCTGCAGCTTGGCGGCAAGACGGGCGGCGAGGTCGCGGGGCGCGGCCTCGGTCGGCTGGAACTCGATGCGGCCAGGCTGGTAGCGGGCCAGGCGCAGCGTGGTTTCCACCTCGACCAACAGCTTGACGTCGCGGTTGGCGCGGATGAGATCGACGACCTGGTCGAACCGGGCGTAACGGGCAAGTGCGCTGTCGGGAGAAAGCGCCCGCGCGGTCTGGGCGCCGCCCGCAGCGCCGCCCCGGTCCAAGGCGGGTACCGCAGGGGCCGACGCCTTTGGCCCCGGCCCGGGCGCGCCGGCGGGTGCGGGGGCCGGTCCGGGCCCAGGCGCCGGCATGTCCTGCAGCTTGCGAACCAGCTCCTCGGGCGGCGGCAGATCGGCGACATGGGTCAGGCGGATCACCGCCATCTCGGCCGCCATCATCGCGTTCGGCGCGCTCGCGGTCTCGTCGAGCGCCTTGAGCAGCATCTGCCACATCCGCGTCAGCACCCGCATCGGCAGGCGCGCCGCCATCTCGGCGCCGCGGCTGCGCTCGTCGGGGCTGACGGTGGGGTCCTCGGCCGCCTCCGGCGTGATCTTGATGACGCTGACCCAATGGGTGATTTCGGCCAAATCGCCCAGCACCGCCAGTGGGTCCGCACCGTCGGCGTATTGCCCCGAAAGCTCGGTCAAGGCACCCGCCGCATCGCCCCTCAGGATCATGTCGAAGAGGTCCATTACCCGGCCTCGGTCGGCCAGCCCCAACATGGCACGGACCTGCGTCGCCGTGGTTTCGCCGGCACCGTGGCTCAGCGCCTGGTCCAGAAGCGAGGTCGCGTCGCGCGCCGACCCCTCTGCGGCGCGGGTGATCAAGGCCAGCGCCTCGTCCGAGATCGCGCCGCCCTCGGCCTCGGCAATCTTGCGCAACAACGCCATCTGTACCTCTGGCTCAATGCGCCGCAAATCGAACCGCTGGCAGCGCGACAGCACGGTCACCGGCACTTTGCGGATCTCGGTCGTGGCGAAGATGAACTTGACGTGGTCGGGCGGCTCCTCGAGCGTCTTCAGAAGCGCGTTGAACGCGCTCGTCGACAGCATGTGAACTTCGTCGATGATGTAGATCTTGTAACGCGCCGAGGCTGCGCGATAGGCCACCGATTCGATGATCTCGCGGATGTCGTTCACGCCAGTCCGGCTGGCCGCGTCCATCTCCATCACGTCCACATGGCGGCTCTCGGCGATCGCCACGCAATGCTCGCAAACGCCGCACGGGTCGGTCGTGGGGCCGCCCGCGCCGTCCGGCCCCACGCAGTTCATCCCCTTGGCGATGATCCGCGCCGTCGTCGTCTTGCCGGTGCCGCGGATGCCGGTGAGGATGAAGGCCTGCGCGATCCGATCCGCCTGGAACGCGTTCTTCAGCGTGCGCACCATGGCGTCCTGGCCGACCAGATCGGCAAAGGTCTCGGGCCGGTATTTGCGGGCCAGAACCTGGTAGGCGGAGGCAGGCGAGTCGGACATCGAGCCGAGGTTAGGGTGCGCTGCGGGCCGCGTCCAGCGGTTGCCCGGGCGCGCGGCCTGGGCTAGGGTGGCGGCGCCGACAGAGGCGGCACCCGGGTCCGCGGACAGCTGCATCAGCACCTCTCGACCAGACCGACTGACATTCGGTTGAACTCGTGCCCGACAAGCGGACCGGCGGGCGGTGAGAGGGAAACCGATGAGCGATCCGACAGAGAAACTGCGCCGCCAGGCCAAAACGCTGCGCAAGGCGTACCAGGCGGGCGAGACCGACGCCGTGGCGCGGGTGCGCGCCGTGCTGCCCGAGGCCGGCGGGATCAAGCATGCCGACGCGCTGCATGTCATCGCGCGCGAGCTGGGCTTCGACAGCTGGCCCAAGCTGAAGCTCGCACGCGAGGCGGCGGCGATGGGGCGCGAGGCCAAGGCGGAACGGCTGAAGATCGCGCTGTTTCACGGCCAGGGCTGGGTGGTCGAGGCGCTGTTGGCGGAAACGCCGGACCTGGGCCGCGACACTCTCGGCCTCGCTTGCGCGCTCTACGATGCGGCGCATGTGCAGGCCGCGCTTGCCCGCGACCCGGGCGCGGCAACCCGCCTGGTGGGCGTGCGGCGGCCGATCCTGCACCTGGCGTTTTCCCAGCATTTCAAGCACGGCGGCTCTGCGGCCGACATGCTGGCCGTGGCCGAGGCGTTGCTGGGCGCCGGCGCCGACGTCAACGACAGTTTCCCCTATGACGGCGACGACAACGCGCCGCTCTCGGCGCTCTACGGCGCCTTGGGGCATGCCGGCAATCTGGCGCTGGCCGAGTGGCTGCTCGATCGCGGCGCCGATCCCAACGACGGCGAATCGCTCTATCACGCGACCGAGCTTGGGCACACCAAGGGCCTGGAATTGCTGCTGAAACACGGCGCCCGGCCGGAGCGCACCAATGCCCTGCCGCGCGCGCTGGACTTCAACGACCACGCGGCGGTGCGGCTTTTGCTAGAGGCCGGCGCCGACCCCAACGAGGGCATCGAGCAGCACCCCTCGGGCGAGCCGTCCTTCGTGATCCCCGCGCTGCACCAGGCGGCGCGGCGGCTCTGCGACGCCGAGATGATCGGGATGCTGCTCGATGCCGGCGCCGACCCCTCGATGCGGTATCGGGACATGACGCCCTATTCCATCGCCCGGGTTTACGGCAATCCGGCGGCCGCCGACCGCATCGCCGCGGCGGGCGGGGACACCACGCTTGGCCGCGAAGAGGCGCTGCTTGCCGCTGCAGCAGAGGGCGAGGTGGCCCCCGGCAATTATATCGACCCTGCAAAATTGCCGTTGGATTACAGGAACTTGATCCGGGCCATGCTGCACCTGCCTGGGCGCCTGGGCAATGTCAAACGGCTGGTGGCATTGGGGCTCGAATACGACCGCCCCGACGAGATGGACCTGACCCCTGTGCATGTCGCCGGGTGGGAGGGCCTGCCCGAGGTCGTGGCCTATTTCCTGTCGCTGAAGCCCGATCTCGGGCACATCAACGGCTATGGCGGCACGCTTTTGTCGACGATCATCCATGGCTCGGAAAACTGCCCGGCGCGGGCCGAACGCGACCATATCGGCTGCGCGCGCCTCGCGCTCGAAGAGGGTGTGGCGCTGCCGTCCAGGGCGATCGAACTGGCCGGCGAGGCCGACATGGCGGCGTTCCTGGCCGACTGGGGCGCGCGGTACCCCGGCCAGGTCGTCGAGGGCGGCGTCGGCTAGCTCGTATCCCTTGGTCGCGCCGCCTTGGCTTCGTCGGCGCCCGCATGTCGTTCGAGCGGCGCAGTACGCGCGGGCTGGACAGGACGTGCTCTGGGCCTTGATTTGCCACGTCGTTTGGCGTGAGGTGTCGTCATGACGGCAGAGCGGATCACCTGGGTCCTGCTGATCGCCTGGGCGCTGGCCTTCGGCGGCGCCTTCGTGGCCTTCGCGGTCACGCCGGCCAAGGATTTCGGGCTCGCAGCGGGGTGGAACAAGGTCAGCGTGTTCATGGGCTGGCAGCTCGGCGCGGCGGTGCTGGCGATTCTCTGCGGCGCGGCATCGCGGCGTGTGCCGCCGGGCCGGCCGATCCGCTGGCTGGGGCTCATGCCGCTCGTCGGCTTCCTGCTGTTGGCAGCGGCGATCCTGGCGCTGGTGCTTTGGGCCAACCTGCAGCGCCCATCGCCGGTCAGCGCACCGCCACCCGGGCCCGTAACGGCGCCCGCGGCAGTTCCCGCGCCCGAAGCGGCACCGGCCCTGGGGTCAGAGACCGAATAGGCCGGCCGCGGCGCCCTCAGCAGGCATAGGCCTGCACCGCAACCGCCTCGAACCCGCGCAGGACCCGCTGCGCAGTGTGGCGGCTGGCAATCTCGGCAGGCAGGCCGGGAAACAGCAGCAGCACCTCGTCGCGGGCCGTAGAACCGATCGCGTCCAGGGCGACATCGCCGGGATGCAGGCTTTCGGTGGCGGCGCCGTTGGCAAAAACGACTTCATGGCGGTCGAAGAGCAGGTGGTAATAGTTCACCGACGGGACGTCGCGGTCGATCCAGACGCTGTCGCCGTCGACGATATGCTTGGCCGCGACCAGGACCCGAGGCTCGCCGAATAGCAGATCCGCGCGCCAATCGGCGACTTGCACCCGGTGCTGCGGCGACACCGTCAGTTCGAGATAGGGTTTGCCGTCCCCCAACGCCCCCGTCGCGATCCGGATCGGGCAAAGCTCGGGGTGGCGCGCGAGGTCGATGCTGTCGAGCCGCCGGGACCCGATCCAACGCACCGGCTGCAGCCCGTTGTCCTGTGTGGCCACCAGATCGCCCTCGCGAAGGCTTTCCACAGGGCGCGGCCCGAGCGCCGTATCGATCACCGTGCCTTCGGCGAAGCAGATGACGATCGGCTTTGGGTCGGCGTTGAAGTCGCTCTCATTGCCGTCCTGGGCGTGCACGTAACCGCTGAACGTGTTCCCGGTGGCCCCGATGTAGCTGAAGTTGAACTCGTCCTCGTTGTCGGGATCGACGCCTTTGTTGAACGCGCCGAGAAGCTGCACCTCGTCGCTTGTATCATAGTGATGGACGTCGATCCGCAAATCGTTCTGCGAGAATGTGAACAGGTCGATCTTGGCGATGTCCGTGTGGTCGTCGCCGATGAACTGTATCTTGAAGAAGTCGACCGTATCGTTGGGATCGGCCTTGATTGTGACCGTCCCGCCGCCGGTGATGTTGATCTTGATGACGTCGTTGTTGCCCACGTACACCGTGGTGTTGTCATCGGTTACGTTGATGTTCGCCACTGCCTGCCCTCGCCACCGTGCCCCGATGGCTGATTTTGGGCGACTGTGACTTATCCACAGGGAAATCCAAAGTGATGTGGGAGGTTGGGAAGTATTACAACGGCATTTGGTGCCGAATAACAACGGCGCAGCACAACTTCGGCGCGTAAGTTAAGGGGGCAACACGACTTTGGGAAGGTGAGAGGCTGGACATCGACCCAAGCGGGGCTCGTTACGGCTGCTTCCTTCCGGACCTGACCGGGTTGGCGAGGCGCCTGCCCGCGCCAACCTCTCGACCTCTCAGATACAGCCGTGAGGCCGCGAATTCAAGGCGCCGGGATGCCGTGTTGGCCGACACGACACCCAGCGGGGTCGCAGCGCTCACTGCTCGCGGTCGAACCCGATCCAGTCGCCGGTGAAGATCGCGCCCATGTCCATCTGGTAGGCGGCCGCCTTCAGTTCTTCGGGCACGTCGCCGCGGAAGATGAACGGGCCGGGCGTCGCGATCTGCGAGATTTGCGGGAAATACTGCGCCGCCGTGCCCGACAGATGGAACGCCAGCGCCTCGGCGTCGGCAAAGACCTCGTGGATCACGATCTGATCGCCGGTTTCCGACACGGCGATTTCATAGCTCAAGAGCCCGGGTTCGTTCGCCTCCAGCACCTCGCCCACGGCGGCATAAGTGGCGACGAGCTGTTCGCCCATGCCGTCCTTGGCGGTCCAGACATAGGTCAGGTCGATCTCGGTCGAATGCCCGCCGGCGAGCGCCGCAGTGGTGGTCGACAGTGCGATCGTGGCGGCGGCGAGGGTGGTCTTCAGGGTCGACAGGGTCATCTCGGGGTCCTTCGGGTTGAGGGCCGCTGGGGCCGGTTAATCGTTCTATCATCTTATTGGACCGATCGGTCCATATATGTCAACAGCTTTTTTTGGACCGAATGTTCCAATTATCGGTTTGCCGTGTTAGGAGGGGGCATGAACATCAACGTGACGACCGACACTCCGGGCCGTGGCAGGCCGCGGACCTTCAATGAAGACAAGGTGCTCGACGCGCTGACCGACCTGTTTTGGGACAAAGGCTACGAGGCAACCTCGATGGCCGATATCCTGCAAGTCTCCGGGCTGCGAAAGTCTAGCCTTTACAATACTTTCGGCTCGAAGCGGGATCTCTTTCGGCGGATCCTCGACCGCTATGTCGAGACCCGGATGGAGGGCTTCGCCGAGATGGCGGCGGCGAGTGAGCGGCCCGGGCTCGGGGCGCTGCACGACTTCCTCGACGCGGTCTTCGCCTTCGGGCGCGCGGGCTGTCTCGCTGTCAACACGACGACCGAGTTCGGCACCTCGGATCCGGCGGTCAGCGCCCTGGCGCGGGTCTATCGCGACCGGATCCGGGCGGCGCTGCACAGGGTGGTCACGGCCGCGACCCGAAGTGACGAAGCGCCGCCGGAGCTGGCGGAGGTGCGCACCGAGATGCTGCTGGGCTTTCTGCTGGGCTATGCGGTCGCCGCGCGCACCGGCGCGGACGAGGCCGAGATGCAGCGGCTTGCGGCCGCGGCGCATGCGACCGTGGAGGGCTGGGCGGTGTAGGATGAGGTTGATCCAGGTCCAGCCGCGGGCCCATCAACCGGCCTAGAGCGCAGGCTGCCGCCGCAGAGTTGAGCCGCGCCATCGCCGACCCGCGGGGTGGTGAGCCGAGCTCTGAACGGTGGTGCTTTATGGCTGCCGGGTCCGTAGGACATCGCGCGGTGCGCGAGCCAGGCCAAATCGCCGCCCCTCCGGAGCGGGTCGGCGATGGCGCGGCGGCGCTGCGCGCCTTGAATCCGCGCCCAAGGGCGGATCGCTTACGTCCAATCCTCGCGACGCACACCGGCCCAAGCGAACGGGCGCGAGAGTTTCGCGCCCGTGGCCTTTATTGGCCTCAAAGCTGCAGTCGGAACCGCGCGAAGCCCTCGGGGCCCTCGCCAGCCTCTTCGATGGCCACGCCCTTCACGTCGCCGATATAGCCCTTCGCAGCCGGGCCGGTGTCGAACAGCACCGTGGTGCCGGGCAGCGGTTTGAAGGTCCAATTGGCATCCGCCGACGGGTTGATCGTGCCCTGCTCGACGATGTAGCGCACGATCACGTCGCGGTTGGTGTCCGGCGCCTCGAAGACGATGGTGTCGCCGGTGCCTGGGAAACTGCCGCCGCCGCCGGCCCGGTAGTTATTGGTGGCGATGATGAACTCCATCTCTGGCGTCACCGGCTGGCCGTTGTAGCGCAGATCGACGATGCGATTGGCGTCGGGATTCACCAACTCTCCTTTCGGCGCGAACTTCGACGGCTGCGACAGGTCGATCTGATAGGTCACCCCGTCGATCACGTCGAAGTTGTAGCTGGGGAAGTCGGGGTTCAACAGCACCTGGTCCGTGGCCCCCGGCTCGACCTGGTTGAACATGCCCGCCGAGCGCTCCAGCCAGTCTTTGACCTGGGCGCCGGAGACCTTCACCGCGCGCACGGTGTTGGGGTAAAGGTACAAGTCCGCGACGTTCTTGATCGCCACGTCGCCCGCCGGCACGTCGGTGAAGTACTCCGGCCCGCCCCGGCCACCGGCCTTGAACGGTGCGGCCGCCGACAGCACCGGCAGACTGGCGTACTCGGACCCCGCCAGCATCTCGGAGATGTACCATTTCTGCGCAATCGAAACGATCTGCACCGATGGGTCGTCGGCCACCAACGCGAAGTAGGAATGGAGCGGTGCCGAGGTCTTGCCGACGGCGCGGCGGACATAGGCCAAGGTCTCGTCATGCTCCTGCTGCACGGCGTCCAGCACGTCCTGCTCGCTGTCGACCAGCGCGGTGATCGAGCGGTCCTCGTTGCGCTTCGATATCGGCCGGTTGGTCGAGGCGTGGCTGACGATCCGCCAGTTGCCGCCGGACGTCTCCAGCATCAGATCGACGAGCCCCAGGTGGCTGCCCCAGAACCCGGCCATGACCGCGGGCTTGCCGTGCAGCGTGCCCGCGACCGGATCGACCGCGGCGGTGGCCTGGTATTTCGAGCCCGGGAATTCCAGGTGGTGGTGGCCGGTCATGATCACGTCGATACCGTCGACCGCGGCCAACGGCACCGAGGCGTTCTCCATCATCTCGGTATGGGCGTCGGCGCCGATGCCGGAATGCGACAGGGCGATGACGATGTCGGCGCCGGCCTCGCGCATCTCGGGCACATAGGCCTCGGCGGTGGCGACGATGTCGCGGACCTGGACGTTGCCCTCCAGGTGTCTGCGGTCCCAATTCATGATCTGTGGCGGGGTGAAGCCGATGATCCCGACCTTCAGCGCATGCTCGGCCCCGGCGCCGTCGGTCACCGTGCGGTCGAGGATCACGTAGGGCGGATAAAGCGTGGTGTCGTCGCGCGGCGCCGCGCCTTGGGTGGTCGAAACGTTGGCCAGCACCACCGGGAACCCCGCCCCGGCCATGGATTTCGCCAGGAAGTCCAGCCCGTAGTTGAACTCGTGGTTGCCGATGGTCGCGGCATCGAAGCCCACCACGTTCATCGCCTCGACGATCGGGTGCATGTCGCCCTCGGCCATGCCGCGCTCATAGGCGATGTAGTCGCCCATCGGGTTGCCCTGGATCAGGTCGCCGTTGTCGAGCAGCATCGAATTGGTCGCCTCGGCGCGGATCTCGCGCACGATCGCCGCGGTGCGGGCCAGGCCCACGGTGTCGCGCGGCCGGTCCGAGTAATAGTCGTAGGGAAAGACGTGGACATGCAGGTCCGTCGTCTCCATCAGCCGCAGATGCACCTGGTTGGCGGCAGCATGGGCCGAAAAGGGGTGCAAGGCGATCAAGGACGCTCCGGCGGCGGTGCCGGCAAGGAACGTCCGGCGGTTAAGGTCGATCAGTCCGTTTTTAGTCATTTCGAATCTCCCTGGCCATACGAGCGCATCCTACACCCCGCGCACGTGTCGTCCAAATGACCCTTTCGCCTGGGTTTGCCCTTTCGGCGCCCCCATGCCATGAGGGCCGCAAAGACCGGGACGGGGCGGATGCGGATCGCGGAGCAGGTGACATTCGGCGGATCGGGGCTCGACCGGGCGGCGGAGCGGCGCGGCAAGTCGGCCGAGATCGCCCGGCTTCTGGCCGATCCGGGCACACGCGCCCTGGCGCTCTGGCGCGGCAAGCCGCTGATGGCCAAGGACAGCGCGGGCTGGCTGCCGATCGGCCACGTGGTTTTGGCAGAGGCCGCCGAGGCGCCCGTGTTTCTGGGCCTCGACGACGGCGCGGCGCGGTTCGCCTACGACGTCTCGGCTTGGGAGCCGCCCGAGGTGCCGCCGACGCTCGGCGCCTTCTACGACCCCTCGCGCCAAGCCCATCCCGCCGCCCCCGCGCCCTTGGCCTTCGCCGAGCTTCGCGCGGTGATGACCCAAATGACTCCGCGGGACGCCGAACTGGTCGCCACCGCCAAGGCGCTGACCGGCTGGCACGCCACGCACCGCTTCTGTGCCCAGTGTGGAGAACCCACCGCAATCGCCATGTCCGGCTGGCAGCGCGATTGCCCGGCCTGCGGCGCCCACCACTTCCCGCGCACCGACCCGGTGGTGATCATGCTGATCACCCGCGGCAATGCGGTGCTGGTGGGCCGGTCCAAGGGCTGGCCCGAGGGGCTCTATTCGCTGCTCGCGGGCTTCGTCGAGCCAGGTGAGACCATCGAGGCCGCGGTGCGCCGCGAGACCTTTGAGGAGGCCGGCGTGCGGGTCGGCCCGGTGCGCTATCTCGCCTCGCAGCCCTGGCCGTTCCCCTCGTCGCTGATGTTCGGCTGCCACGGCGAGGCGACGAGCGATGCGATCACCGTCGATCCGAACGAGATCGACGACGCAATCTGGGTTGGCCGCGAAGAGATGATGGATGTGTTTGCGGGCAACAGCACCCGCCTTAAACCGGCGCGCGAGGGTGCAATCGCGCATTTCCTGCTTCGGAACTGGCTGGCGGATCGGTTAGACTAGCACCGGAACCAAGACCAAGAGGCAGAGCAGGCCCATGCGGTTTTCCACACGCGAGGATATCGAGGCGCCGATCGAGGCGGTGTTCGGCGCGGTCACCGATTTCGACGGCTTCGAACGCCAGGCGCTGCGGCGCGGGGCCGAGGTGACCCGACAGGACACCACCGGCAAGACCGGCGTCGGCTCGGAATGGCAGGTGAAATTCGCCTTCCGCGGCAAGCAGCGCGAACTCGACGCCCGGATCACCGAATTCGACGCGCCAAACGGCTACCGGATCGACAGCCGGACCGGCGGGCTCGAAGGGGTGATCTCGGTGGATCTCTTGCAACTCGCGCCCCAGCGCACCCGGATGCAGCTGGCCGTCGACCTCAACCCCCGCACCCTGTCGGCGCGGCTTCTGGTGCAATCGCTGAAATTCGCCAAGGGCACGCTCAACAAGCGGTTCTCCACCCGGGTCTGGCGCTTCGCCCAGGGCATCGAGGACAAGTTCCACAACGTGGGATGATTCGCGCTGCCACCTTCGTCTCGCGCCATTTCACCGGCTTCGCCTGCCTGGCCTATCTGATCGGCTGGGTGGAGCGCGTGGCCGAGATGGTGCTGCACGACGGCCCGCTCTGGGCGCTGCGGTCGAACAACCTCACGCAGTATTTCGTGACCTATTGGGACCACGGCTTCGCCAAACGCGCGCTGGTGGGCACGGTGCTGCGTCCCCTGCTGCTGGCGGTCGACCGGCCGGAGCTGTGGGCGTTCTGGATCATGGTGGCGCTGAATGTGGCGGGCTTCGCCGGCGTCCTGTGGCTGGTGCGCCGGCACCTGCCCCACGACCCAGCCGGCGGCGTGCCGGCGATCCTGCGCGCGGCGCTGGCAGTGGGCAGCGTCGGCGTGGTGCAGATCGCCCACGACTACGGGCGGCTCGATCTGATCAACTACGGCGTGCTGGCGCTGGCGCTCTGGCTTTCGCTTCGGCGCCGCGCCTGGGCCGCGGGCCTCGCCGGCGCCGCCGGCATCCTGATCCACGAGGCCTTCGCGATCTACGCCGTGCCGCTGATCCTCGCTACCGCCTGGCGCGCCGCCCCGCCCGGGCGCTGGCTCGTCGCAGCCGGTGCCGTCGTCTTGCCCGCTGCAACCGCCGCGCTCGCCGTCCTGGCTTACGGCAATTCCGGCGCCGCCGCCGCACTCGACATCGGCACCGGCGCCTATGTCTGGCAGCGCGGCCTGATCGAGATCGGCTGGACCATGCCATTGCTCCAAGCCTTGATCCTGGCGCTCTATTGGCTCGCCCTGCTGACGCTGCTCTTCGGCGATCTGAGGCCCGGCACCGCCCGCCCCGACCTCCTGACGCTCGCCGCCCTCAGCCCGGCCGCGCTGAACCTCTTCGGCATCGACCACGGCCGCTGGCTGACCATCGCAGTCCTGATCGCCGCGACTGCCCTGACCCTCCGCGCCCGCCACTTCGGCCACCCCTGGCCCAACCTTAGCCGCCGGCAAAAGCAACTCGCCTGCCTGCTCGCCCTGCCACTGGGCCCCCACGGCGTCACCGGCGCCTGGACGTGGATGTTCTAGGGCCTGGCCTCACACAGACAAAGACCTGCGTCCTTCTTCTCGGAAAAAATACGCCAAGGGGGAGCGCGAGGGGGACGGCGTCCCCCTCGTCCCGGTCGGATCGGCGCAAGCCGATCCGAAACCTTTAACTCCGCGGCCGATCCGCCGGGTAGGTGCCCAGAATCTTCAGATAATCGGTGAAAAAGCCTAGCTCCTCCAATGCCCGTGCCACGCCAGGATCGTCGGGATGGCCCTCGATATCGGCGTAGAACTGGGTCGCGGTAAACGAGCCGTCGACCATGTAGCTTTCGAGCTTGGTCATGTTCACGCCGTTCGTCGCGAACCCGCCCATCGCCTTATAGAGCGCCGCCGGAATGTTGCGCACCCGAAACACGAAGGTGGTCATCATCGTATCGTCGCGCCGGGACATGTCGTCGTCCTGGCTCATGATCAGAAACCGCGTCGTGTTGTGGGCGTGGTCCTCAATGTGGCGCGCCAGGATGTTCAACCCGTAGATCTCGGCCGCGAGGTCCGAGGCCAGGGCGCCCATTGTGCGCTCTTCCCGCCGGGCGATCTCGGCCGCAGCACCTGCGCTGTCGGCCGCCGCCTCGCCCTTGATGCCGTGCTGGTCCAGAAACGCCTGGCACTGCGGCAACAGCACCAGATGCGCGCGCACCACCTCGACCTGGTCGAGCGGCACGCCCGGCATCGCCATCAGGCTGATATGGACCCGCACAAAGGCCTCGTCGACGATATGCAGGCCGCTCTCGGGCAACAGCCGGTGGATGTCGGCCACCCGGCCATAGGTGGTGTTTTCGACCGGCAGCATCGCCTGCTCGGCCTCGCCCGCCACCACCGCCCCGATCACCTCGTCGAAACTGCGGCATGCCAGCGCCTCCATATCGGGGCGCGCCTCGCGGCAGGCCTGGTGCGAATAGGCCCCCGGTTCGCCTTGAAATGCGATGCGTGCGGTCATCTCTTCCCCATACCGGGCCGCCGCCCCCTTGGGCGTTTCGTCGCGCCTCATATACCTTGAACCGGGGCGACGGAAGCGCGTAGATACGCCCGAACTTCACACGGGACGACGCGCGACATGTTCGACACTATGACACTGACCAAGATCGTGGGCGGCTTCTGCGGCATGTTCCTGGTCTTTCTGCTTGGCGGCTGGGTGGCCGAGACGGTCTATCACGGGGGCGAGGGCGGCCACGGCGACGACCACCACCAGGCCTACACCATCGACACCGGCGAGGATGACGGCCACGGCGAAGAGGTGGCCGAGGAAGTGCTCGATTTCGCCACCGTGTTCGCCGCCGCCGATGCCGGCAAAGGTGAAGGCCTGTTCCGCGCCTGCCGCGCCTGCCACAAGCTCGACGACGGCGCCAACGGCACCGGCCCGCATCTCTATGCGGTGGTCGGGCGCTCCGTCGGCTCGGTCGACGGGTTCAACTATTCTGGCAATCTCGTGAAGGTGGCCGATACCTGGGGCCTCGACGAGTTGAACGGCTTTCTGGAAGACCCGAAAGGTTACGCGCCGGGCACCAAGATGGCCTACAAGGGTATGGATGACATCGAAGACCGCGCCAATCTGATCGCCTATCTGGAATCGATCGGCGGCTGATCTCAGCCCCTTGCGATGCAGCAGGCCGCCTCAATTGGGGCGGCCGTTTTCTTTCGTCCGCCTCAAAGGCCCGTGATGCTGCGACACATCCGCTTGTCGTTCGACTTCCGGCCTTTTAGCTACATTTTAAGCAACACCGCGCAGAATTGCGGTAGAAGCCGAGCAGATCGGAGGACACCTTGATGCAAAATCGTCCGCCCCGCGCCGTGGCGCAAACCCGCCATGCCGCCCAACGCGCCCGCTTCAAGCTGATGATGGCGCTGCCCTTCACCATCCTCGCGCTCGCGCTGATGGCCGCGGTGGCCAAGGCCGAGACGGTGATCAAAAGCCACGGCATCTCGACCTTCGGCGAGCTGAAGTATCCCCCCGACTTCCCGCATTTCGACTACGTGAACCCCGATGCACCGAAAGGCGGCGAGTTCTCGACCTGGGCCTTTGGCACCTTCGACAGCCTCACGCCCTATATCCTGAAGGGCAATGCCGGGTCGCTATCCACGGTGTTCTTCGAAAGCCTGATGGCGGGCAATCTCGACGAACCCGATTCGATGTACGGCCTTCTCGCCCACACCATCGAATACCCAGAAACCCGCGACTGGGTGATCTACCATATCCGCCCCGAGGCGCGGTTTTCCGACGACACGCCGGTCACCGCCGAGGACGTGGTATTCTCGTTCAACGTCTTGATCGACAAGGGCCGGCCGTCCTTCAAAGTGTCGCTCAAGCACTTCCAAAATGTCGAGGCGCTCGACACCCACCGGGTCAAGTTCACCTTCGACCCCGAGGGCCCGCTGCGCGAGCTTCTGATGACCGCGGGCAGCCTGCCGGTCTTTTCCAAGGCATATTACGAGACCCGCGACTTCGCCGAGGCGACGCTGGAGCCGCCGGTTGGCTCAGGCGAATACGAGCTCTTGAGCGTCGATCCCGGCCGATCCATCGCCTATAAGCGCCGCGACGACTACTGGGGCAAGCACCTGCCGGTGAACATCGGGTCGAGCAATTTCGACGTCATCAAGGTCGAGTATTTCGCCGACTACACCAGCGCGTTCGAGGCCTTCAAGGGCGGCGCCTATTCGTTCCGCGAGGAATACCAGTCGAAGATCTGGGCCACGTCCTACGACTTCCCGGCCATCGACAACGGCTGGGTCACCGTCGAAAGCCTGCCCGATGGTCGGCCGGCGGGCACGCAAGGCTTCTGGTTCAACCTCCGGCGCGAGAAATTCCAGGACCCGCGGGTGCGCGAAGCCATCGGCATGGGCTTCAACTTCGAATGGTCGAACCAGGCCCTGTTCTACGGCCTCTACCAGCGCACCGACAGCTTCTGGGAGAACTCTTCGACGCTGCAGGCCAGCGGCCTGCCGTCGGAGGCGGAACTGGCGCTCTTGGAGCCCCTGCGCGCCGACCTCCCCGAAACCGTCTTCACCGAGCCGGCCTTCACCCCGGCGGTGTCGAAGCCCGAAAACGTTGCCGACCGCCGCGCGCTGCGCCGCGCCGGGCGGCTTCTGGACGCGGCCGGCTGGGTCGTCGGCGACGACGGCTTTCGCTACAAGGACGGCGAGAGGCTGCAGATCAGCGTGCTGAACGACAGCCCCAGCTTCGAGCGCATCATCAACCCCTATATCGAGAACCTCAAACGGCTTGGGATCGAGGCCGACGCCACCCGCGTCGACGCCGCCGAAGCGCAGGAACGCGAGAAGAATTTCGACTACGACATCGTCACCCAGCGTTTCGCCATGTCCTCGACCCCGGGCGACGAGCTGCGCTCGATCTTCGGGTCGGAAACCGCGAACGTACCGGGCTCGGCCAATGTCTCGGGCGTCGACAACGCCGCCGTCGACAGCCTGATCCGGTCGGTGGCCGACGCCAATTCGCGCGACGATCTGGTGGCCGCGGTGCGCGCGCTCGACCGGGTGCTGCGCGCGATGCATATCTGGGTGCCGCAGTGGTACAAGGCGGAACATAACATCGCCTATCTCGACATCTACGAGCGGCCCTATACCGACAACCCTCCGGCCTTCGGCATGGGCGAAAGCTCGATTTGGTGGTACAACCCGGAAAAAGCCGAGGCGCTGAAAGCCGACGGCGCATTCTGAGGGGCCGAGCCACCCTATGGGCGCCTATATCCTTCGCAGGCTGCTGCTGATCATCCCCACCCTGCTTGGGATCATGATCATCAACTTCACCCTGGTGCAGTTCGTGCCAGGCGGCCCGATCGAACAGATCATCGCCGGGCTCGAGGGCGAGGGCGACGTGTTCGAGGGCATCGCCGGCGGCGGCAGCGAGGTCGAGGGCGCGGGCGGCAGCGACACCGAGGGCTATATCGGCGCCCGCGGCCTGCCGCCGGAATTCATCGAAGAGCTAGAGCGCGAGTTCGGCTTCGACAAACCGCCCCTGGAACGCTTCCTCGGCATGATGTGGGACTACCTGCGCTTCGATTTCGGCGACAGCTACTTCCGTTCGGTCAGCGTCGTCGACCTGGTGATCGAGAAGATGCCGGTCTCGATCACCCTGGGGCTCTGGTCGACGCTGATCGCCTATATGATCTCGATCCCGCTCGGCATCCGCAAGGCGGTGCGCGACGGCACCCCGTTCGACACCTGGACCTCGTCGGCGATCATCGTCGGCTACGCGATCCCCGGCTTTCTGTTCGCGATCCTGCTCTTGGTGGTCTTCGCCGGCGGGTCGTATTTCAAGATCTTCCCGCTGCGCGGCCTGACCTCGGACAATTTCGACGACCTGACCATGCTGGGCAAGCTCGCCGACTATTTCTGGCACATCACCCTGCCGGTCCTGGCCTCGACCATCGCCAGCTTCGCCACGCTGACCTTGCTGACCAAGAACAGCTTCCTTGACGAGATCAAGAAGCAATACGTGATTACAGCCAAGGCCAAGGGGCTGTCGGAATCCCGCGTGCTCTACGGCCACGTGTTCCGCAACGCCATGCTGATCGTGATCGCCGGTTTCCCGGCGATGTTCATCGGCGTCTTTTTCGGCGCCTCGATCATCATCGAGACGATCTTTTCGCTCGACGGGCTGGGGCGGCTGGGGTTCGAGGCCGCGGTGGCGCGCGACTACCCGGTGATCTTCGGCACGCTCTTCGTCTTCGGGCTGATCAGTCTTGTCGTGGGGATCCTCAGCGACCTGATGTACGTCTTCGTCGATCCGCGCATCGACTTCGGCACGCGGGAGGGATAGGTGGCGCTGACCGATCCGCACCTGACCCCCGGGGTCAAGCCTGGCGACCGGACGGTGCCGATGCCGGCGCACGCACTGCCGCCCGGCCGCAAGGGGCCCTTCACGCTGTCGCCGCTGAACAAGCGCCGCTGGCGCAACTTCAAACGCAACCGCCGGGCCTATTGGTCGCTGATCCTCTTCTCAGTGCTCTTCGGTCTGTCGCTCTGCGCCGAATTCATCGCCAACGACAAGCCGATCCTGGTGCAGTACCGCGGCGACTTCTACACCCCGGTCTTCAGCTTCTACCCCGAGACCGCGTTCGGCGGCGATTTTCGCACCGAGGCGGTCTATTCCGACATCGAGGTGCAATGCCTGATCCTGTCGGGCGGGCTCGAAGAGTGTTTCGACGACCCCGATGACATCATCGCCGATGCCGAGGACGGCGTCGTGGCGGGATCGGACATCGAGCAGGGCTGGATGCTCTGGCCGCCGGTGCGCTACAGCTTCAACACGATCAGCGACATCGCCGGCACCGCGCCCTCGCCGCCCGACGCCAACCACTTGCTGGGCACCGACGACACCGCCCGCGACGTGGTGGCGCGCGTGATCTACGGCTTCCGGCTGTCCATCCTCTTCACCATCATCGTCACCTCGATCGCCAGCGTGATCGGCATCGTCGCCGGCGCCGTGCAGGGCTATTTCGGCGGCTGGCTGGACCTGGTGTTCCAGCGGCTGATCGAGATCTGGGTGTCGACGCCGTCGCTTTATATCATCATCATCATGTTCGCGATCCTGGGCCGAAGTTTCTGGCTTTTGGTGTTCCTCACCGCGCTCTTCGGCTGGCCCGCGCTGGTCGGCGTGGTCCGGGCCGAGTTCCTGCGGGCGCGGAACTTCGAATATGTGCGCGCGGCGAAGGCCCTGGGCGTGTCGAACTGGACGATCATGTTCCGCCACATGCTGCCGAACGCCATGGTCGCCACCCTCACCATGCTGCCCTTCATCATCACCGGCACCATCGGCACGTTGGCCTCGCTCGACTTCCTGGGCTTCGGCCTGCCCTCCTCGGCCCCGTCGCTCGGCGAGTTGACCCTGCAAGCCAAACAGAACCTGCAGGCGCCCTGGCTCGGCTTCACCGCGTTCTTCACCTTCGCCATCATGCTGTCGCTGCTGGTCTTCATCTTCGAGGGCATCCGCGACGCCTTCGACCCGCGGAAGACGTTCCAATGACCGAAGGCCGGAGATCACCGACGTGAGCGCCACCCTCGACGTCCAGAACCTCAGCGTCTCATTTCGCCAGGACGGCCGAATGGTCGAGGCGGTCAAGGGCGTGTCGTTCCATGTCGGCCGCGGTGAGACCGTGGCGCTGGTGGGCGAGTCCGGCTCTGGCAAATCGGTCACCGCGCTCTCCACCGTGTCGCTTTTGCCCGACAGCGCCACAATCACCGGCTCGATCACCTACGACGGCAAGGAAATGGTCGGCGCCGACGAAAAGAACCTGATGGAGGTCCGCGGCAACGACATCAGCTTCATCTTCCAAGAGCCGATGACCTCGCTGAACCCGCTGCACACGCTGGAAAAGCAGATCATGGAATCGCTCGCCCTGCACCAGGGCCTGACCGGCGACCCGGCGCGGGCACGGATCGTCGAGCTGCTCGACAAGGTCGGCATCCAGAACCCCGAGACCCGGCTCAAGGACTATCCGCACCAGCTCTCGGGCGGGCAGCGCCAGCGGGTGATGATCGCCATGGCGCTGGCCAATGGCCCCGACCTGCTGATCGCCGACGAGCCGACCACCGCGCTCGACGTCACCATCCAGGCGCAGATTCTCGACCTCCTGTCGGATCTGAAGACGACCGAGGACATGAGCCTGCTCTTCATCACCCATGACCTCGGCATCGTGCGCCAGTTCGCCGACCGGGTCTGCGTGATGCAGAACGGTGAAATCGTCGAGCAGGGCGCGACGGCCGAGATCTTTGCGAACCCCCAGCACGCCTATACCAAGAAGCTTCTGGGCGCCGAGGCCGCCGGCCTGCCTGACCCGGTGCCGGCGGGGGCCGAGGTCGTCGCCCGCACCGAGGACCTGCGGATCTGGTTCCCGATCTACCGCGGGCTGATGCGCCGGGTGACCGGGCACATCAAAGCGGTCAACGCCGCCACGCTTCAGGTGCGCGCGGGCGAAACCGTCGGCATCGTGGGCGAGAGCGGATCGGGCAAGACCACCCTGGCGCTGGCGATCATGCGGCTGATTTCGTCCCAGGGCCCGATCCATTTTATGGACGACGCGATCCACACCCGGAAGGGCCGGGCGATGCGCGGGCTGAGGCGCGACATGCAGATCGTGTTTCAGGACCCCTACGGATCGCTGAGCCCGCGGATGACGGTCGAGGAAATCATCGCCGAGGGGCTCGGCGTGCACAAGATCGACAGCGACAAGTCGAAGCGCGAGCTGGTGGCCGAGATCATGGACGAGGTCGGGCTCGACCCCCAGACCATGCACCGCTATCCGCACGAGTTCTCCGGCGGCCAGCGTCAGCGCATCGCCATCGCCCGCGCGATGATCCTGCGGCCCAAGCTTTTGGTGCTGGACGAGCCGACCTCGGCGCTCGACATGACCGTGCAGGTGCAGATCGTCGAGCTGCTGCGCGAGCTGCAACGCCGCCACGGGCTGGCCTATCTGTTCATCAGCCACGACCTGAAAGTGGTGCGGGCGCTGAGCCACAAGGTGATCGTGATGAAGCGCGGCGATATCGTCGAGGCCGGCGAGGCGCAGGCGGTGTTCGAAGCCCCCCAGCACCCCTATACGCGCGAGCTGATGCAGGCCGCCTTCGAACTGCACGCAACCGGCGACAGCGCCGCCTGACGAGCCCCAACGGCAATAGTTAACGCCCACCCCAGCGATTTCAGGCGCTTGCCGCAGAGCGGCTAAACTTTCTGCCCCGCGGAATGTTTCGCACGCGAAACATTTGAACCCGGTATCGACGGCTCCGCCGTCGACAAAGGGTCCAGAGGACCCTTTGCGGGTTCAAAGGAC